>Ga0180216_1000767_pt1 | contig 31057 bp, 26 predicted proteins | sample eDN3rd37CBELigMG_FD_128879 | JGI IMG/M metagenome (GOLD analysis project Ga0180216, IMG submission 128879) | Enriched Miracle-Growth compost microbial communities from Emeryville, California, USA - eDNA 3rd pass 37_C BE-Lig MG (version 2)... ... | reverse complement strand
GGATCGCGCGCACCTCGCGGTCGCCCGACAGCTCTGCAAAGGCATCGCGTATCTCGCCGAGCATCTCGGGTGACGAGGCGTTGCCGATGTCGGCACGCGCCACCACGACCGCCGCGACGCCGCCGGCATGGCGATCGATCCGGATATGCGCGAAATCAGCCATCCGGATTTTCGGCCTTTTTCTTCTCGCGCCAGATCAGCGCTGTCGCGCTCGTCGACAGCGTCATGTTGAGCGCCTCGGCATCGAGCGCCGCCTCGAACGCCCAGTCCTCGGCATTGTTGAGATTGGCCTTCATATAGCGATAGCCCATGCGCGGACCGTCGGCGAGACGGCGCGCCGCCTTGATCGTTTCGTCGCGCAGCGCCTCATCGTCGAAAAGACGCGTATAAATGCCCTTCGCGAACGCCTCTTCGCCCGACAGTTTCTCACCGAGCAGGAAGAGCTCGCGCGCGGTGCCCGTACCGAGAATCTTGGTCCAGAACCAGGTCGATCCGAAATCGCCCCCCGCTCCGATGCGATCGAACGCGGCCAGAAAGCTCGCGCTCTTCGCCGCAAACCGCAAGTCGCACGCGCCCGCTATGCCGATGCCGGCACCCGCAACCGGGCCGTTGACCATTGCGATCGTCGGCTTGGGCATTTCGTGGAGCAGGCGCGAGGTCTCCATGAAGGCGCGAAGCCGCGCAAACCCCTGCTCCGTGCGACTTCCGCTGTCGGGATTCGGCGGCACCACAGCCTTGTCGGCACCGCCTTCCTTGAGGTCGCCGCCGGCGCAAAAGCCCCGCCCCGCCCCGGTAACGATCACGCAGCCCACCGACGCGTCGCGCGCCGCGTCGGCGCAGGCATCGGCGAGCGGCGCCATGATCGACCCGGTCAGCGCGTTGAGCCGGTCGGGACGGTTGAGGGTGATGATGCGGACCCCTGCATCATCATCGATCAATATTTCGGACATGGACAAGCCCTCCTGTCGCTATCTTGTCGATGGGACCGGAGGCGGAATCAATCCCCGCCGAGCTCGCGGTGGCGCGCGAGCATGCGAACCGCCTTCTCGGCCAGTTCATCGGGCACCTGCGGATAGAGCGGCAGCGGCCGATCGTTGCTCGGCAGCGCGATGGTCGCGGTGGCGCGTACCGATTCCTCGTCGCGCTGGTTGGTGAACTTCACCGCGACGTCGACATAGCTCTGGCCGCCTTCCTGACGCTTCGCGAGCACTTCCCCGGTGACGCGCTGGACGTCGCCCATATAGTTGAACTTGCGGATCTCGTCGTGAATATGGGTGATGACGGCATCGTCGCCGGCCCAGTCGCTGAGATATTGCCACAGGTAGTTTTCGCGCATCACCCCATAGTCATAAGCCATCGGATTGCCGATCGCCTGCGCCCACAGCGGATCCCAGTGCAACCGCTGCGCGACGTCGGGAATGCCATGCTCGTTCTTCACATAAAAGGCCGGAATGCGCTGGCGATTCTTGTGCGCGAGACGGTTGGCGGTGGGCGCATAGGGAACGAAGCCATAGCCGCCGGCATGGAAGCAAATGACGTCGGTGACGGTCAGCGGTCCCTTCGCCTGCAGTCCGAGCGAGTCGCCCTTTTCGACGCTTTCGAACCAGCGCTTCGCGCCGCCCTGGACGGCTTCCTTCGCGTAGATATCCTCGATCGCCTGCATTTCCTCGTCGGTGTAGGTCGCGGGCTCGATCGACGAATATTTCCCTTTCTTCGCCGCGGTTTTCCGCTCGGTCAGGACGCGGAGAATGCGATAGACCGCGACGACTTCGCCGCGCTGGTTGATCTTCACGTCGCGGCGGTTGGTGATCACCGAACGGCCGGCGAATTCGGACTGCTTGACCTCGCATGTCTCGTCGCCGTTGAAGCTGTAGATGGTGTCGCCGGGATAGATGGGACGATAGAAATCCCATTGCGAACCCGAGACGAAGACGTGGATGCCCTTGAAAAGGCTCTTGCGCAGCGCCTTGATCTCGTCGGGCACGGGGTCGCCAAGCATCGGACGGTTGATCACGCCCGCCATCATGCCCGGCGCGATCACGCTGCCCCAGCGTGTCTTCCTGGCATAATGCGGGTCGCAGTAGAGCGGATTGTCGTCGCCGATGCCGTGCGCGAAGTTGCGGATATTATCCTCCGTCGCGACCTGGATATATTCGCGCGTCTTCGCTGCCTGGTCATAGCCGAGAAGTTTGCGCTGCCGTTCGATATCCGCGTCGGTAATCTCGTAGGCGACCGCCTTCTGCCACTCTTCGCTTTCCTTGATATCGCTTTTTACGTTCGTCACGGCATATCTCCCTTGTCACCAGTTATATAACTAGGTAATACATCCCTCAGAGTGAAGCAAGGGGTAAAGCCGTAATGGAAGTTCGCCGCATCAGCGATGCATTGAAGATGCGCGCGACGCATCAGGCCAGCGAGATCGCGCATGACGACACGCGGCGGCAAATGAGCTTCGCCGAGTGGGATCGCGAAGCCGACGAAGTCGGCGGCGGCCTTGCCGCGGCGGGGCTGGTTCCCGGTGACCGTGTCTTTCTGCCGATCAGCAATGCGCATGCGGTGGAAATGGCGATCGCGGTATTTGCGGTCTTTCGCGCCGGCGGCATCGTCTGCCCGATCAACACCCGGCTGACGCCCAAGGAAATTGCCGATTATGCGGCCCTGTGCGAGCCGCGCTTCTGCCTGACCGATGCGCCCGACCTGGTGAAGGATCTGGCGCTTGCCGGCTGCTGGACGGTCGATGCGATGCCGCGCGATATCGCCGCCCTGCCCGACCAGGCCGGCCTCGACGCCCAGGCCGACGCCGAGATTCTCGGCACATCGGGAACGACGGGCAAGATCAAGGGCGTCGTCGTCTCGCACCCCGACCTGATGACCGGCGTCACCGGCACCAACATGGACCGGTCGCGTTCGACGCTGAGCGCGCTGCCGCTCACCGGGTCGGGCGGCAATCTCGGGATCGTGATGCTGCCCGCGCGCGGCGGCGCGACCGCGATCACCCAGCCGAAATTCGATCCCCTCGGGTTCCTCGAGCTCGCGCGCGCGAAGCGTCCGAACCTCGTCTATCTGGTGCCGTCGATGCTGCGGCTCGTGCTCGATCATCCCGCCGTCGCCGACTATGACATGGACGGCGTCAAATATCTGATGACGGGTACCGCGCCGCTGCCGCACGACTCGGTCAAGCGCGCCGCGCAGCTCTGGCCGCATCTGCGCATCCGCAACAGCTATGGCATGTCGGAGGGCGGCGTCGGGCTCGGCACGACCAGCCAGGAGCAGGTACTGAAGCCCGGCTGCGTGGGCAAATTGCCCGCGCATATGCAGATTCGCGATGAGGCCGGAACGATTATCACCCAAGCCGGAACGGTCGGCGAAATCTATGGCTGGCAGAAGCATCCGCGCCGCTACTGGAACGACGCCGAAGCCACAGCCGCCAGCTTCGAGGGCGGCTGGACCAAGACCGGCGACCTCGGCTTCGTCGATGCCGACGGCGACCTGATCCTCGCCGGCCGGTCGAAGGAACTGATCATTCGTGGCGGCTATAATATCACCCCGCTCGAGATCGAAACCGCGCTGCACCTCCATCCGGCGGTACAGCAGGCCGCGGTCGTCGGCGTCCCGCACGAGGTGCTCGGCGAGGATATTGCCGCGGCGGTAACGTTGCGCCCGGGCCAGAGCGCCGGGCCCGACGAGATCATCGCATTCTGCCGCGAGCATCTTGCGGACAACAAGGTGCCGCGAACGCTCGTCGTGATGGACGAGATGCCGCTCAATCCGAACGGCAAGATCTTGAAGAAGGATCTCGCAGGTCCGTTGGCCAAGGCTGCGGCGGAGCGGCGACGCGCGGCCTGAGCCTGGCCCCATGGTCCAACGCGCCTATTCGAAGCGCGACACCAGTCTGACCGGCATCGCCTTCCGATATCCGGGATTCTCCCCGAAGACCCGCCTGGCGAAGGAAAAGTCGGGCTGGCGCGAATAAATGGCCGACGACGACCAGGCGCATTGCAGATAATTCAGATTTTCGACACTTTCGGGATCGGCCGCGAACGGGACGCCTTGGGCAAGCGACCGGTAGAGCGAACCCGATGTCGCGATCGCCCGTTAGGCGAGACGGACGGCATCCTGCCTTCCCGCCGATCGAAGCTTCGCTCGTCCGAGCGGCCAGGCCGACATCCAAAGAGCGCTATGATAGCCGTCGATGATCTCGTCGCAGGTGGCGGGGCACGGCAGGTAAAGAGCCAGCGTGGGTGACAGTGGCAGAAAGGCTTCAACCCCCGGAAGGTCGAAACCGAGTTCCATCGCATCGCCCGGACGCTCGGTGGACTGGAGCACGACGGGGCTGTCGCCAAGATAGAAGAGATTCTCGGGCCCGGTCTCCATCAACGCCCAGTGCCTGCGCCCTACCATGGCGGCGAGAAATGGCAGGCTGTCCCAGAGCCTCTCCCACGTTTCGCCCGGATCCGTCCGGCGATCTGCCGCCTCCAGGCCGTTTCGATAGGCTTCGGTTCGAAAGCTTTGCGCCGCGATAAAAACGGCGATCGCGTGCCGCTGCTTCTCCGAGAGCGTCGCAAGGCTTCGCGCCGCCAGCACATCCTGGATGGGGCGCGCCGCGGCGGTCTCGATCGTCTGGAATCGCGCTTCGAACGAGATCGGCGCACCGCCCCGGAGCAGCAGGTTGAAGTTGGGGCGCGCGGCCGCGAATTTTGGCGGCGGCTTCGTGACGATATCGCCTTCGACGCCGAAGCGAAAGACGCGTCCGTCGAGGTCGGCGAAATTACGGAGAAGAAACCTGGGAATCCAGTGCTGGTTTTCCACGGCAAAAGCGCGAGCGGCCATGATCTTCCCTGTCCGGCAACGCCGCCCGTTCTAGCTCCCATTCCTCCCCGTCGCCAATGCCATCCGCAACGCGCCTGTTTCAGCCCTTCAGCGCCTCGAAGGGCACGTCCTTGTCCATCCGCACTTCGCCCGGCATGCCGAGCACGCGCTCGGCGATCTGGTTGCGGAGCACCTCGTCGGCGCCACCGGCGATGCGCATCACGGTCGAGTAGATATAATCATATTGGACATCGCCCGTCGCCGTGTCGCCCGCATCGGGTGCGATTCCCGCAAGCCCGCGCAGTTCGAGCGCGAGGCCGTTGGTCTTCTGGTAGCGGCCCGCATAAGCGAGCTTGACCATGCCGGCGAGCGCGCCGGGATCTTCGCCTTTCGACACCATCGTGCGCAGCCGCGCCTGAAAGAAGCGTTCGCCCTGCTCCTCCGCCAGTGCCTCGGCGAGCTGCTGGCGGATGGCCCGGTCGTCGAGCATCGTCCCGCCATGCCCGTCAGGGGTCGCCGCCGCATAATCGAGCAAGGGTTCGACCCCGCTTCGGTGCGCGCCCGAACCGAGCCGCTCGCCCATCAGCACGGTCATGCAGCATGCCCAGCCCTCGCCCTCGGCCCCGATCCGGTTGGTGTCGGGAATGCGCACGTCGGTGAGGAAGGTCTCGTTGAACTCGCTCGCTCCCGAAATCTGGCGGATCGGGCGGGTCTCGATCCCCGGCGTCTTCATATCGACGACGAAGAAGGTCAGCCCCTTATGCTTGGGTACGGTGGGATCGGTACGAACGACGAGAATGCCCCAGTCGCTGAGATGCGCCCAGCTCGACCAGACTTTCTGGCCATTGACGATCCAGTCGCCCGATCCATCAGCGGCGCGAACCGCCTTGGTGCGCAGCGCAGCAAGATCGGACCCGGCCGCCGGCTCGGAGAAAAGTTGGCACCAGGTCAGGTCGCCCTTCAACGTCGCTTCTATGAAGCGCGCCTTCTGCGCATCATTGCCGTGGCGCGCGATAACAGGAAGCGCCATTCCGGTACCGATCGACGTAAAAGGTCCCTTCGGGAGGTGATATTTCCCCTCTTCTTCGGAAAAGATGACCGCTTCGCCGCCCGAGAGGCCGCGGCCGCCGAGCGCCTTGGGAAAGGTGAGGCCGGACCAGCCTCCCGCATAAAGCTCGCGCATCCAGGCACGGCCGCGGTCGGCCTCTTCGGTGTCGGGCATCTTCTCGCCCGGCACCAGTTCGTGCGCGGGAGCATGGGCTGCCAGCCAGTCGCGTGCTTCGACGCGAAAGGCGGCTTCTTGCGCATTGTCGTTGAAATCCATCTTATGCCGCTTTCGTCTGGCTGCCGGGCTGCGCGTTCAGCAGCCGGTCGGCCCAGAAGCCCCGGTTGCCGAGATGCACACCGAGCATGCGCTCGCGCCGGTAATAGAAATGACAATTCGCCTCGAACGTATAGCCGATGCCGCCGTGAATCTGGAGATTCTCGCGCGCCGCCATCTCGAAGCATTTGATCCCCGAAAGACGGGCCGCCGCCGCCGCGGCCGGCAAATCGTCCGGCGAGGCTTCGGCGGCCCAGCCGCCATAATAGGCATTGGATCGCGCCAGTTCGGTCGCAACCGCCACATCGGCGAGTTTGTGCTTGATGGCTTGATAGCCGCCGAGCGGCCGACCGAAAATCTGCCGCTCCATCGCATAGTCGCGCGCCATGTGAAGACAGGCATCGGCAGCGCCCACGGCCTCGAACGCAGCCTGTACTGCCGCCCCGTCGATCAGGCGATCGAGCTTGCCAGCGCCCGGCAACGCCTCGGCGACCGCATCGGCAAAATCGATCCGGTAATGCGGACGCAGCTGGTCGAAGCTGTCGAGACGGGTGCGGGTGACCCCCGGCTGGTCGAGATCGACAAGCGCGAAACCGCCCCCCGCGACGAGGACGACGGCTACATGCGCGACGCCCGCGTCTGCCACGGGACCCTTGCTGCCGTTGAGCCTGTCGCCTTGCAACGCGGCACCCGTTGCGAAGACGGGTCCCGGGCCTTCGGCATAGGCGAAGGTGCCGATCGCCTCGCCCGATGCGAGCTTCGGCAGCCATGCCGCCTTTTGCGCCTCGCTCCCCGAGAGACGGATTGCCTCGGCGGCCAGGACGATCGAGCTCATGAACGGCACGGCGGCACTGGCACCGCCCAGCGCTTCCATGATTACGCCGAGATCGAGCGCGCCGAGCGCCAGGCCGCCATATTCCTCGGGGATCGTGACGCCAAGAAAGCCCATTTCGGCAAGCGCCCGCCACAAGGGTTCGTCCCATTCTGCGCCCGAATCGATCAGGCCGCGCAGCCGGTCGAACGGCGACAGGTCGCCGAGCAGGGCCCGGGCTTGCTCGCCGAGCATTTTCTGTTCATCGCTGAGGTCGAAATTCATCGCAGGCCTTGCCCTCTTGTTGTGGTCTGTGTCATAGCGAGTTGTATAACTAGGTCAACCATGAGAACGACCCCGGGAGGATATGCCGTCCATGCAATATGAAACCATCCTGGTCGATGTCGCCGATCATATCGCGACAATCACCCTCAACCGGCCCGAGGCGATGAACAGCTTCACCAGGCAGATGATGGACGAATTCGAACATCTGTGGAAGTGGATCGCCCGTACCGACGACGTGCATTGCTGCGTACTGCGCGCCGCGCCGGGCAAGGCGTGGTGCACCGGCGTCGACGTCAAGGAATCGCAAAAGCCCGGCGGCACCGTCGTCGATCTCGACAATATCTGGCACTGCGAAGACCCGGGCGCCTTGCTCGGCCCCAAGTCGATGAATTGCTGGAAGCCGATCATCGCGGCGGTTCATGGCATGGCCGCGGGCGGCGCCTTCTACTGGCTCAACGAGGCCGACATCATCATCTGCTCGGAGGATGCGACCTTCTTCGATCCGCACGTCACCTACGGGATGACGAGCGCGCTCGAGCCGATCGGCATGACCTATCATATGCCGCTGCACGATGTGCTGCGCATGGTGCTGCTCGGAAACGACGAACGGATCGGTGCGGGCACCGCGCTGCGCATCGGCCTTGTCAGCGAGATCACGACCCTCGACGAGCTCTGGCCGCGGGCGAACGAACTCGCCACCGCCATCGCGGCAAAGCCGCCGGCGGCGACCGCGGGATCGGTGAAGGCGATCTGGGAATCACTCGATCTGCCGCGGAGCGTCGCGCTCAGCCAGGGCCTCAAATATTGCCAGATCGGCAACCCCGTCGGCGTTCCGCAGGTCAACCGGGCCGCGCTGATGGCCGACAAGGCCAAGAAATATACGGTCCGCTGACGGCAGAAACGCGGACGGCCACAGGATCAGGTGAGGAAACTGGCATATATGTCGATATTATATGATGAGGGTCAGCAGGCGATCGCGACCGAAACGCGCCGGGTGCTCGAAGCGCGGATCGACAAGGACGCGCTTCTGCCGCTGCTCGAGACGACCGGCGCCTATCATGAAGGTTTCTGGAGCATGGCAAAGGAACAGGGCTGGACCGCGCTGGCCCTGCCCGAGGATCATGGCGGGCTGGGGCTCGGCCTGGTCGAGCTGGGGCTGGTCGCGCACCAGGCCGGCCGCACGCTCAGCGGCGCCCCTTTCCTGACCTCGGGCTTCGGCGCCGCCAAGGCGATCGAACTTTTCGGGAGCGATGCGCAGAAAGCGCGCTGGCTGCCCGGCCTTGCGAGCGGCGAGACGATCGGCGCGATCGCATTCGCATCGGGCGCGAACGCGTTGCCCGCGCGGCCGGACATCGGCTTCGACGCCGATCGTCTCGACGGCCGCATCGGCGGCGTAACCGCGGGCTCGATCGCCGATATCGCCGTGGTCTATGCGGAGGGGGCCGATGGACCGGTACTGGTCGTCGCCGAACTCGCCAATGTCGGGCGCGGCATCGTGCAGGGCTTCGACAACAGCCGCTGCATCGCCGATCTCCACTTCGAGGACACGCCCGCCGAAGCCCTGGCCGTCGCCGGTTCGGCGCGCGATGCCGCGCTCCACGTCCTCGCGCTCCAGGCGGTGATCACCGCGCACGAACAAACCGGCGGCGCCGAGGCGCTGATGGAAGTCGCACGCGACTATGCGATCACGCGGCGCGCATTCGGGCAGGTGATCGGCGCCTTCCAGTCGGTCAAGCACCGCATCGCCGAACTCTACGGCCTCGTCGAACTGGCGCGTGCCAACTGCATTCATGCCGCCTCGCGCGAGGGCGAAGACGATTTCATCACCGCCGCGGCGGCGGCGCGCCTGTCGGCGACCGAGGCCTATGACACCGCGGCGCGCGACTGCATCCAGATCCATGGCGGCATAGGCGTGACCTGGGAAATCGGCCTGCACCTCCATATGCGCCGCGCGCGCAGCCTTGCGATCGAACAGGGCAACAGCCTGTTCTGGGAAGACATAGTTGTCGATGGCCTGACGGGAGAAAAGGCATGAGCGACCTCGAAGCCTATCGCGCCAGGGCGGCAGCCTGGCTCGAAACGATGGTGCCCGAATTCGGCCGCGACGCGCGCCGCGGCCTTTCCGAGGCCGACGATCTCGCATGCGCCCGCCGGTATCAGAATGCCAAATATGAAGCGGGCTTTGCCGGGATCAACTGGCCCGTCGAATTTGGCGGCCAGGGGCTCGGCCATCTCGAGAAGGTGACCTTCGACAGCGAAGAAATGAAGCACGGCTTTCCGAGCTACTATTTCGGCATCTCGCTCGGCATGCCGGTGCCGATCCTGATGCAGTTCGGCGAAGACAAGGCATTTGTGAAAGAGCGCGTACTCAAGGCGCTTAAAGGCGAGGAAATCTGGTGCCAGCTCTTTTCCGAGCCCGCAGGCGGCTCCGATCTCGCGGGGCTGCGCACCAAGGCCGAACCCGACGGCAATGGCTGGAAACTCAACGGGCAGAAGGTCTGGACGAGCTGGGCCCAATATAGCGATTTTGGCGTCATCGTCGCGCGCACCGACCCCAATGTACCCAAGCACAAGGGGCTCACCTATTTCTGGGTCGACATGAAGGCGCCCGGCGTCACCGTGCGCCCGATCAAGCTCGCCGGCGGCGACAGCCACGTCAACGAGGTGTTCTTCGACGAGGTGAAGATCGGCGACGACCATCGCATGTCGCCGGTCGGCGGCGGCTTTGCCGTCGCGATGGCGACGCTGATGATCGAACGCTATGTCGCGACCGACAGCGGGGGCTTCGGTCCGCATCTCGACCTCTTCGTCGAACTTGCAAAAGCCATCGAGATCAACGGCAGGCCTGCGATCGAGGACGGCCGCATCCGGCAGCAGATTGCGCGCAACTACGCGATGCGCAGCGGGCTCGATGCGATCACCGCGCGTGCGATGGCGATGATGCAGGCCGGAATGACCCCTGGCCCCGAGGGCTCGCTCAACAAGCTCGTGTCGGTGCGCTCGCGCCAGAAATTGTCCGAACTCGCGATCGATCTCCAGGGCTCGGGCGGATTCGCCTTCGACGACCATGCCGCTCCGAAGGAAAACTGGACCGCGAGCTGGATCAATGCCCCGACCGGCCGCATCGCGGGCGGCGCCGACGAGATGCTGCTCAACACCATCGCCGAGAAGATTCTCGGCCTTCCCCAGGACCATCGCCCCGACAAGGGCGTCCCCTTCAACCAGATCCCTGCCTGATCCAAGGAGCCACGCCATGACCGAAGCCTATATCATCGACGCCGTTCGCACTCCGCGCGGGATCGGCAAGCCCGGCAAGGGCGCGCTGTCGCATCTTCATCCGCAGCATCTCGCCGCGACGGTGCTCGCCGCGATCCGCGACCGCAACAATCTCGACACTGCGACGGTCGACGACATCATCTGGTCGACCTCGACCCAGAAGGGCAAGCAGGGCGGCGATCTCGGCCGGATGGCGGCGCTGTCGGCGGGTTATGACACCAAGGCAAGTGGCACCACCCTCGACCGCTTCTGCGGCGGCGGGATCAGCTCGGTCAACTTCGCGGCCGCCACCGTCATGTCGGGGATGGAAGATTGCGTCATCGCCGGCGGCACCGAGATGATGAGCTACACGGCGACCCTCGCCGCCGAAGAGGCCAATGCGGGTATCAAGCCGCTCGGCATGGGCTCGGGTCACGAAGCGCTCGACGCGATCCATCCGCAGTCGCACCAGGGCGTGTGCGGCGACGCGATCGCGGCGAAGGAAGGCATCAGCCGCGAAGCGGTCGATGCGCTCGCGCTCGAAAGCCAGAAGCGCGCCGCGCGTGCCATCGCCGAGGGCCGGTTCGACAAATCGGTGGTCGCGGTCCACAACCCCGACGGCAGCATAGCGCTCGATCGCGAAGAATTTCCGCGCCCCGAAACCACGGCCGAAGGACTTGCCGGCCTCAAGGCGAGCTTCGGCGCGCTGAAGGACTTCGATCTCGGCGATGGCGTCACGTTCGCAAAGCAAATCCAGCGCGTCTACCCCGGCCTCGAATGGGAAGGCGTCCATCATGCCGGCAACAGCTCGGGGGTCGTCGACGGTGCCGCGGCGGTCCTGCTGACGTCGAAGGATTATGCCGAGAAACATGGACTGAAACCCCGCGCGCGCGTTGTCGCCTATGCCAATATCGGCGACGATCCGACGCTGATGCTCAATGCGCCGGTGCCAGCGGCGAAGAAGGTGCTCGAAAAGGCCGGCCTCACCAAGGACGATATCGACGTCTGGGAAATCAACGAAGCGTTTGCGGTGGTCGCAGAGAAGTTCATTCGCGACCTCGATCTCGACCGCGCGAAGGTCAACATCAACGGCGGTGCGATGGCGCTCGGCCATCCGATCGGCGCCACCGGCTCGATCCTGATCGGGACCGCGCTCGACGAACTCGAACGCTCGGGCGGCCGCTATGGACTCGTTACCATGTGCGCTGCGGGGGGCATGGCGCCGGCGATCATCATCGAAAGGATCTGACGAGCCGGTTCATCTTCAATTCGGCCGGGCAACGGGATGCGGCGACCGGCCGCGTCCCGTTGCCGCGGTACGATGGCGCCGGCGCACGAGGCGGCCGCCGGTTCAACCGGCAGCCAGCGAATTCCGCATTCGTTCGGCCATTTGCAAAAAGCGCGCGGCGATCGGCCGGCAATGCGTCTTCGATGCATAGATCAGCGTCTCGATCCGTAGGGTCAGATCGACGAAGGGGATGATCGCCTTTCCCTCTTCGACGATCCGGTGCGGGCAGGCCTGCATCCAGCGCAGCACCGGCAGCCGGCGAATATCGGCGAAATGCTCCATCGAGGGCCGATGCGCTTCGGGCGCGAGGACGAGCTTCGCGCCTTCCCGCACGAGCCGGCCCGATATTTCGGCGCGCACCAGCGGATCCTGCTGCGACGGCGAATAGACGATTTCGAGCCCCAGCAGATCGCGCGCCTCGATCCCGTCCCGTGCGAATAGCCGGTGGCCCGTGGGAACGAGCAGATGCGCATAGCGCTTGGGAAGCTTCACGCTTCGAAAATCGGGTTCGAAATGCGAGGTGGGCGCCGCCATCATCGCGAGGTCGAGCCGACCGGTCCGGATACCGGCGAATAATTCGGTGCGCGATCCGAACACCACTTCGATCCGGGCCGAAGGATATTCGGCATGGAACATATCCATCAGCTCCATCCGGAAGCTGATGAGAAAATCATATGTGCCGAGGACCAGAAGATTGGCGGTCTCATCGTGCAAATTCCTGGCGGCATTGCGGGCCGCGCTTTCCGCGTCGACCACTGCCTGAGCGAAGGGAAGCAGCGCCCGGCCCTGATGGGTCAGCTCCACCGAGCGCGACGTACGCTCGAAGATGCGAAGGCCCAGCTGTTCCTCGATGCGGCGAACCCGCTTCGACACCACCGACTGGGCGAGCCCCATCCGCTGGGCGGTGGCCGAAAAGGAGCGAGTCTCCGCCACGCCCAGCACGCAAAGAATATGATCCAGTTCGAGCATGCAACCTCGCTTACCAAGTAAGCTATCTCAATCTGGAATAGATGACCATCCCTTTCGTCAATGATCCCCCTTTCCGCGCGCGATAGGCTCGCGATCAACGATAAAAATGATGGGAGAGGCTCGCGCATGACCGCAGAGCGCGCCGGCAGCAGGCCGCATCCGATCGTCGAGCCCGTCGACGAGGAAAGTGTCGCGCGGTGGTGGCGTGAGCTGGTGAAACGGCACCCGCAAGCGGTCGCGCTCCGAACCCTTGAAGGCGACATCGCCCTTGCCGAACTCGACCGGCGATCGGTGAAGCTCGCGCAGGCTCTTCTCCTCTGCGGCCATGGCAAGGGCAGCCGCATCGCGCTGCTGATGGCGAACGGGCCCGACTGGATCATCGCCTGGATCGCGACCCAGCGGATCGGCGCGCTTTGCATCTTCCTGAGCAGCTTCTTCGCCGAGAGCGAGCTGCTGCATGCCCTGCGGCACTCCGATGCCCAGCTCCTGCTGCTCGAGCCGTCCTATCTTCACCATGATTATGCGGCGCGGCTCGAAGCCGCCCTCCCCGACCTCGCAGCGTGCGACAACACCGCCCCGCTTCTCCTCGCCGACGCCCCCTATCTGCGGTCGATCTGGACCACGCGCCCCTCGGGACGCGGCTGGGCCGCCGCCGACTTCGCGCAAGCCGAAGACCAGGGAGCCGCCGCGGCGCGCCGGGCTCCCGATCTGCTCGCCCGGGCCGAGGCCGAAGTGGTCGCCACCGACCCGTCGCTCATCATCTATACCTCGGGCAGCACGGCACATCCCAAGGCGGTCGTCCACCGCCAGGGCGCGGTCGCGGACAAGATCCGCTTCCTCGCCGACAACGACAGCATCATTCCGTCCGCCACGTCGCCCGGAGATTGCGTGCTCGTCACCATGCCGCTCTTCTGGGTCGGCGGCCTCCTCTCCTGCTTCGGCGCACTCGAGCGCGGCGCGATCGTGGCCTTCTCGCCCGCGCTGCCGGCGTCCGAACTCTGGCCATTGATCGAGCGCTTCGGCGCGACGCATGTCACCGGCGGCGAGGCGGTGCTGCGCAGCCTGCAGGACCATCTGGGACCAGACCGGTCGCTCTGCGACCATCTCAAGCCGCAAAACAGCAATCAGATGGCCTGGTTCCGCGGCCGCGAAGGCCATGACCCCGCAAGCATCGGTGCCGGCTTCGGCATGACCGAGACATTGGGGCCGCACAGCGGCTTTCACGGCCTCGGCGACACATTCGGCGCACTGCGCGGCACCGTCGGGCCGGCGCTGCCCGGCGTCGAGCGACGCATCATCGATCCCGATAGCGGCGCGATTCTCGCCCCGGGCGAAACCGGCGAGCTCGCGGTGAAGGGCCGCTGGCTGATGGAAGGATATTACAAGCAGCCGCGCAACCGATGCTTCGACCCCGACGGCTTTTTCCGCACCGGGGACAGGTGCCGGATCGACGAGCACGGCCTGCTCCATTTCATCGGCCGCGACAGCGGCATGCTCAAGACGTCGGGTGCCAATGTCGCGCCCGAGGAGGTCGAGGTCGCGCTGCGCGAGTGCGACGATGTGATCGAGGCCGTCGTCGTCGGCCTGCCCGACGCACGGCGCGGCCAGCTCGTCGCCGCGATCGTCGCGCTAACCCCGGGCTCGCATCCGGACGAAGCAGCGCTGCGCGCCGGACTGCGCGCGAAGCTGTCGAGCTTCAAGATCCCGCGCCGCTTTCATTTCATGCCGTTCGACGAGATGCCGCGCACCGCCAGCAACAAGATCGACCGCCGCGCGCTGGCGCGGCTGATGGGTGCGCCGGAATAGCCGCCGGCCGCGCGGGACGAGAATCCGACCAGAGTAAACAGGGAGAGAGAGATGCCGAAAATCGAGCGATTGCTGATCGGGGCCGCGATATGGCCGATGGCGCTGGCGAGTGCGGCTCCCGCATTCGCGCAGGATGCCGCCGGCGATGCCGTACCGCAGGAGGATGCGCGGCAATCGGGCGGACTCCTGTCGGGGGATATCGTCGTTACCGCGACACGGCGCGAAACGGCGCTCCAGGATACCGCAATTTCAATCTCGGCCTTTGGCGGCGAACAGCTTGAGCAACTCAACATCCAGGACGCCCAGCGGATCGTCGACCAGATCCCCAATTTCAAGGCGGGCGGCCTTGGCGGCGCCGGCGGACCGCCATTCCTCAACATCCGCGGCATCAGTTTCGTCGATTTCTCCAACCTCAACGAGGCATCGGTCGCTGTCTATCTCGACGACGTCTATATGGTCGCGCAAGGGGCCGGCACCGCGCAGGTCTTCGACATGGAGCGCGTCGAGGTGCTGCGCGGACCGCAAGGCACGCTCTTCGGCCGCAACGCGACGGCCGGCGTCGTCCATTATGTGAGCAAGCGGCCGACCGATCATTTCGAGGGCGACCTGTCGCTGCAATATGGCTCGTTCAACCAGGTCATCCTGACCGCGGCCGCGGGCGGGCCCGTGACCGACGGGCTGCGCGCGCGCTTCGCGATCAAATATAATCGCGACGATGGCTGGCAGCGCAACCTGGCTTACGGAAACCGCGTTGCGAAGACCGATGCGATCGCGGCGCGCACCTTCGTCCAGGCCGATCTCGGTCCCGACTGGATGGCCGAAATCGGTCTCAACTACTCGCACAACGACGGCACGACGCCGATCCACCGCCCGCTGTTCATCCTCGATCCGAACGACCCGTCGGGCTATTGCGGCGGTATCCCGGTCCCCGGCCAGCCGTCGGACCTGTCGCACGCCGCATGCGTGCTCGCCAATCGCGGCGTCAGCCGCACCGCGGGCCGCGCGATCAGCGATTTTCGGGCGAGCGAGGGCCGGTCGAACCAGCGCGAATTTCCCTATATCTACACGACCTATGGCGGCCAGTTCCGCCTGACGGGACAGATCGGCGCCGCCGAGATCACCTCGCTCACCGCCTACCAGGCCTATCGCCAGAATTTCCAATATGACGGCGATGGCTGGGACAACCGGCCCTATGGCGGGGTCGGATCGCGCGACCTCGGCATCTATTTCTATTCGAACCTCTGGCAATTTTCGCACGAGACCCGGGTCAACGGCGAAACCGACGGCGGACTGCGCTGGCTCGCCGGTGTCTATTATTACAAGGCGCGGCAGCTGACCGAAAATTCGATCAGCGTCGATACCGTCTTCACCGACCTCATCACTTACACATCGCGTACCGAATCGCTCGCTGGCTTCGGCCAGCTCGACGTGCCGTTGACCGACACGATCACCGCCTCGCTCGGCCTGCGCTACACCGACGACAAGCGCCGCTTCGCTCCGCTCGACTGCAGCAAGAGCATCACCAGCACCACCTGTGCGCCGACGGCGGTCGACCGGATCGGCGCCGGCGAATGGACCGGCCGCGCGGCGCTCGAGTTCCGGCCCAACGACGACCTGCTCATGTATCTCCAATATTCGCGCGGCTTCAAAAGCGGCGGCTGGAACGGCAACCGCAACGCAGCGCTGCGCGGTCCGGTGCAGCGCGAGACGATCGACAATTATGAGGCAGGCCTCAAATCGACGCTGCTCGACGGCAGGATGCGCTTCAATCTCACCGGCTTCTATTACGAGTTCAAGGGCCTCCAGGCACTCGTCGGCAGCACCGATCCCAACACCGGTGCATCGCTCGTGCTCTATGTGAACGCCGGCGACCCGGTCGGCTATGGCCTCGAAGCAGAGACCGCCTGGTCGGTCACCGACAATCTGGAGATCAGTCTCGGCGCCGCCTATCTCCACACCAAGGTCAATGCGGCGGCGGGGGTGACCGCCGACGGGCGCCCGCTCGACGGCAATGTCCTGCCCAACGCGCCCGAACTCAGCTTCAACGGGATCGTTCGCTACACGGTCCCGCTCGGCGATGCCGGCAGCCTCACCTTCCAGGCCGACGGGCGCTGGCAGGACGATATCTTCACGGGGGTCGACAATGATCCGGCCGAAAGGGTCAAGGCGTATGGCGTGTTCAACGGCCGCATCGCCTGGACGAACGACGCGAAGGATCTGTCGATCGAGGCTTTCGTCGACAATATTCTCAACAAAAATGTGATCCAGCACTGGTTCCACACCACCCCGTCGGGTTTCAGTCCGGTCGGCCCGTCGACGCCGACCTTCGACTCGGGCTTCGGGGTCTGGGGACGCCCCCGCACCTGGGGCGTGCGCGCCAGGGTCGAATTTTGACCCGCGCCCGAGCCGTCCGGCGCCGCGATCCTGCCTCGCCGCGCCGGTGCGCCGCGGCCGCCTTATGATGCGCGAGCAATCGGCAGGGGGCGCCGCGTCGCCATCGGTATCCGCGGTGTCGGCGGGACAGCGGCGCTACGCGCTGGCGCTGCTGTTCCTCGCCTATGTCGTCAACTATATCGACCGGCAGATCGTGACGATCCTCCAGGAGCCGATCAAGGCGGACCTCGGGCTGAACGACACGCAGCTCGGGTTGATGACCGGGCTCAGTTTCGCGCTCTTCTATGCGACGCTCGGGGTTCCCATCGCCCGGATCGCCGACCGCCGGTCGCGCGCGCGGCTGATCGCCTCGGCGATTACCCTGTGGAGCCTGATGACAGCGGCCTGCGCCGCCGCCGGCAGCTTCTGGACATTGCTCCTGTGCCGGATGGGGGTCGGCGTCGGGGAAGCCGGGCTCAGCCCGCCGGCGCATTCGCTCATTTCGGACTATTATGAGCCCGAGCGGCGGGCCACCGCGCTCGGCCTCTATTCGGTGGGCATTCAGGTCGGGGTTTTCCTTGGCTTCATCGCGGGCGGGTTGATCAACCATTATTTCGGCTGGCGCATGGCCTTTCTGGTGGTCGGCCTTCCCGGCCTGCTGCTCGCGCTGCTGATCCGCTTCACCATGCGCGAGCCGCCGCGCGGGCAGTTCGACCCGCCGGGCGCGGCCGCCGGGGGCGCCGGCGAGAGCCTGCCCGCAACCCTTGCGACGCTATGGCGGATCCGGCCGTTTCGCTATGCCGCACTCGCCTGCGGTTTTCACGCGCTCACGCTCTATGGGCATGGCCATTGGGCGCCGCCCTATCTCGGCAGGGTGCACGCGCTGCCGCTACCCGAAATCGCCTTCTGGCTGGCGCTGCTGGCCGTGCTGCCCGGCGCGCTGGGGATCTGGATCGGCGGGCTCATCGCCGACCGGCTCGCCCGCCGGTCCGACGCGAACCGCCTGCTGGTCGCCGCGGGCAGCCTCGCACTGATGATACCTTTCGAGATCGCCTATGCCCTCGCCCCCGATTTTTCCGTCGCGCTCGCCATGTCGGCGATCGTCCATTTCCTCGGCGGCATGTATCTCGCCCCGACGATCGCCTTTGCCCATGGTCAGGTCGAAGCGCGCCGGCGCGCCTCGGCCTCGGCACTCCTCCTGCTCGGTCTCAACCTCATCGGCCTCGGACTTGGCCCGATGCTCGTCGGCTTGCTCAGCGATGCCGCGATCGCAAAGGGAATGGGCTCCGAAGGCCTGCGCTACGCCCTGCTCGCGGTCCTGCCCTCGCAGCTCATCGCCCTCGCGCTGTTCCTGCGCGCCCGCCGCACGGCCGCCGCTTCCTCCGCCTCGAACAAGGATGTTGATCGATGATCGCAAGCGCCGTCCCCATCTGGTCGAGGCCCGCCTACCGCGGCTGGTTCCTCTTCCTGCTCACGCTCGCCTATGCCCTCAACTTCCTCGACCGCCAGCTGTTGTCGATCCTCCAGGAACCGGTAAAAGCCGAGCTAGGTCTGAGCGACACGCAGCTCGGTGTGATCGGCGGGCCGGTGTTCGCGCTTCTCTACGTCGGACTCGGGGTGCCGATCGCCCGGCTCGCCGACCGCGCCAACCGGGTGCGGATCGTCGCCGGCGCGATCAGTCTATGGAGCGTCGCGACCGCCTTGTGCGGAATGGCCGCCAATTTCGGCCAGCTGGCAGCGGCGCGCATGACCGTTGCAGTAGGCGAAGCCGCAGCGACCGCTCCTTCCTACGCCCTTCTCGCCGATCTTTACCCGAAAGAGCGCCGCGCGAGCGCGATCGGCATCTTCACGACCGGGACATCGATCGGCTCGGCGGTCGGCCTCTCGCTCGGCGGCTGGGTCGGCTATGTCTATGGCTGGCGAACGGCCTTCCTGCTCATCGGGCTCCCGGGGGTGCTGCTCGCGCTTCTGATCTTCCTGACGCTGCGCGAGCCGCCGCGCGGCTTTTCGGACGGGCGCGACAGCGACATCGCTCCGGCGGGATTTCCCGAGGTGGCGAAAAGGCTGTTCGCCACGCGCTCCTTTCCCGGCATCGCCTTTTCGATCGGCATCGCGAGCATGTCGGGCTTCGCGCTGGCACACTGGATGCCGAGCTTCATGGTCCGCAGTTTCGATCTCAGCATTGCCGAAGCCGGGTGGCGCGTGGCGCTGGCCGCAGGCGGCGGCGGACTGGCCGGGGGCTTTTGCGGCGGATTCGTCTGCGACCGGCTCGCGAAGCGCGATCGCCGCTGGTGGTGCTGGGCCCCGGCGATCGCCTTTTTCCTCAACATCCCGCTGATGCTGCTGCTGTTCCGCGCGCCCGACCCGGCGAGCGCGATGCTCCTGCTCGCCGCCGTCCTGTTCATGTATCATTTCTGGGGCGGATCGGGGCATGCGCTGGTGCAGGGCCTCGTCGGCGTGCGGATGCGCGCCACCGCCGCCGCGCTGTTCCTGATGTGCATCAGCCTGATCGGCCAGGGGCTGGGTCCCTTCGTCGTCGGCCTCGCGAGCGATCTTCTCCATGCCGGCTCGGGCAAGGAATCATTGCGCTACGCGCTGATGGCGACAACGCCCGTATGGGCGATCGCGGGGCTGTTGTGGCTGTTCGCGGCATCACGGATCCGCGAGGAACTGGATGCCGCGCCCGACTGAGCGCGATCCCGCGAGCGGTCAATAGCGCGGGAAGAGCTGTGGGTTGCGGTCGAGGTGATAGCCGCGCTGATGCGAATTGGGATAGCTCGGGGCCGGCTGGCTGACCCGGTCGAGCCGCTCGATCTCATCGGGCGAGAGGGTCCAGGTCGCGGCGGCGATATTGTCCTCGAGCTGCGCATCGCTGCGCGCGCCGATCAGGACCGAGGAGACGCCGGGCCGGGCCCGCACCCAGTTGAGCGCGACCTGCGAGGGCGTCGCGCCGTGATGGTCGGCGGCGATCTCGCGCAGGAGCGCGACGATCGCCTCTCCGCCGCGGCGATGATAGGAGCCGACCTGGCGCGTCGGACCGATCCGCGTCTCCGCTGCCTCGCCGTCCGGTCCGCTGAACTTCCCCGAGAGATAGCCCTGCGCGAGCGGGCTCCAGATCAGCGCGCCGACGCCTTCGCTCACGCCGCAGGGCAGCAGCTCATTCTCGGCATCGCGTGCGAGCAGCGAATATTGGATCTGCTGGCCGATGAAGCGCTCGGTTCCCAGCCGGTCGGCGGTCGCCAGCGCCTTCATCAGCTGCCAGCCGGCATAGTTGGAGCAGCCGACATAGCGGACCTTGCCGGCGCGGACGAGATCGTCGAGCGCACGCAGCGTTTCTTCGACGGGAACGAGCGCATCATGGCAGTGGAGCTGATAGAGGTCGATCCAGTCGGTGCCGAGGCGGCGCAGGCTGGCATCGCAGGCCTCGACCAGATGGCGGCGCGACAGGCCGCGATCGTGCGCCCCGCGTCCCGTCGCCCCGAACGCCTTGGTCGCCACGATCACCGACGGCCGCTTCGCACCTAGCGCCTCGCCCAAGATTTCCTCCGAACGGCCGCGCGAATAGATGTCCGCGGTATCGAAGAGGCTGATCCCGGCATCGATGCAGCGATCGACCTGACGCCGGGCGCCGGAAAGGTCGGTGACCCCGAGACCCGCCGCCTGCCCGTCGCCGAAGGTCATCGCGCCGAAACCGAGCACCGAAAGCTCGAGCCCGCTCCGGCCCAGAAAACGCCGTTCCATGGTCATATCGCTCCTTCGGCGCGCAGCGCGCCGATGCGCGCGTCGTCATAATTCAATATGTCGCGCAATATCTCTTCGCGATGCTCGCCGAGCACCGGCGGCGCCGCCGGTTCGCGCACTGGCGTTCCCGAGAGGCGGATCGGATTGACGATCATCGGGATGTCATTGCCGTGCGCGTCGGTCACGCGCCGCACCAGTTCGCGGCTGACGATCTGCGGATCGCGAAAGCTCTGGTCGACGGTGTAGATCGGCGCGCAGATGATATCCCCCGCGATCAGCGCCTCGTAAAGATCGCCAAGCGCCCAGCCCGCCAGCGTGCGCTCGATCTCCACCTCGAGCGCATCCTTGTTGGCGAAGCGGATCGCCCGCGTCGCGAAGCGCGGGTCCGCCAGAAGGTCCTCGCGGCCGATGATCGCACAGAAGGTCGCGAACTTCGGCTCGGCGCTCGCCTGGATATTGATCTTGCCGTCGCGGCACGAATAGGTCTGCGCCGGCGCCGAGCCCGAAGCCGAGGTGCCGAGCGGCTGCGGCACTTCGCCGCTCATCAGATAGTCGATCGCGCGGTGCGACATGGTGGCGACCGCGACGTCGAGCAACGACATGTCGATATGCTGTCCCCCCGCGCCGACGACTTCGCGCGCGCGAAGCGCCGCCTGGATGGCGTTGGCGGCATAAAGGCCGGTGATGAGGTCGGAGATGATGAGGCCGATCTTGGTGGGCGGCATGCCGGGCTCCCCGGTGATGCTCATCATCCCGCTCATCGCCTGGAACACGCTGTCGGTACCCGGGCGCGGCGCATAGGGGCCCGTCTGCCCAAAGCCGGTAACGGAGCAATAGATGATGTCCGGATTGACCTTGCGGATCCCGGCATAATCGAGCCCGTAGCGCGCAAGATCGCCGACCTTGAAATTCTCGACGAAGATGTCCCCGGTCGCGGCGAGGTCGCGCACCAGCTGCTGCCCGCCGGGGGTCGCAAGATCGACCTCGATCGATTTCTTGTGCCGGTTCGCGCCGATGAAATAGGAGGAGATGGGCTGGTCTTCACCCTCGGCGTTGCGGATGAACGGCGGGCCATAATGGCGCATTTCGTCGCCGCGCCCTTTACGCTCGAGCTTGATCACCTCGGCACCGAGATCGGCGAGCAATTGCGTGGCATAGGGGGCGGCGAAGGTGCGGCCGAGATCGATCACGCGCACACCCTGGAGCGGAAAGAGAGAGGTCATTTCTTATCATTCTCCGGCCGCGTGCATCGCACGCAGCTTGCGGGACACCAGCGAAAGCATGATGATGACGAGCGGGGCGAACACCGCCGAGACGATGATCAGCGCCATTCCGAGCTGGCCGCTTTCGCGGACCAGATTGTCGCTGACGAGCGCTGTGAAGGGCGCGCCTATGCCGCTGCCGATGACGGTGATGATCGCGAGGAAAATCGCCGAGACCTGTCCGCGCAGATGTTGCGGCGTGTGGATCTGCAGCGCCGATACCGCATAGCCCAGAAAAGGATAGCAGAGGACATAATAGACCGCGTTGAGGATCAGGAAAATCCAGGGATCGCCGCTCCACAGCGCGACGATGTTGATCGGCACCCCGATGAGGACGCCCCATATCTGATATCTTGTGTGCGCGTCGGTCATGCCCCGGCGATAGAGCCAGTCGACGAGCATCGCGCCGCCGATCTGGCCGACGACGGCGGCGATGATATGCTGCACCCCCCAGGCGAGACCCACCTTGCCGACGTCCCAGCCGAACTCGCGCACCATGAAGGTCGGGGTCCAGGCGCCATAGGCATTGGTGATGACGTTGAGCAGGCCGAAGCCAAGCGGCAGGCCGATGAACAGCATCGGGTGACGCGCGAACAGCTGCCGCAGGCTGATGCCTTCGGTCGTCGCCCCGCTCGCGACGGCGAGTCTTGTGGCCTCGCGCGCGGCCTTTCGGTCATATTCGCGAACCATCAGCACCAGCGGCGCGAGCAATATGGTCGCGATGCCGAGGACGATGAAGACAAGCTGCCAGGGCCGCACCTCGCCGACGAGCGGCAGATGAACCTCCCCTGCCCCCGCCGCGAGATGGACGATCGCGCCGCCGAGCACGACGGCTAGGCCGCCGCCGATCACCGCGCCGAGCGAATAGACCGCGATCGCGGTCGACAGCCGTTCCCTCGGGAATTGCTCGGCGATGAGCGAATGGGCCGCGGGGGTCAGCGTCGCCTCGCCCATGCCGACGCCCATGCGGCCGACGAGCAGGCCGGGGAAACTGCGAGCAAGCCCCGAGCCGAGGGTCGCGGCGCCCCACAGCATGACCCCGGCGATCGTGATCCAGCGCCGCGAATAGCGGTCGACCAGCCAGCCCATCTGTAGCCCGCAGAGCGCGAAGAACAGCCCGAAGGCCGGACCCATCATCAGGCTGATCTGGAAATCGGTCAGCCCGAGGTCGCGCTTCAGCGGGTCGACCATCATTGTGATGATCTGCCGGTCGATGAAGGAGAAAATATACAGCAGCAGGAACAGCCAGATCATCGGCCATCCGCGCAAGAACCCCCGCACCGGGGTGCCCGAGGCGACCACCGGGCCGCTATCCGCGATTTGCATGACTTGTCCTCGATTCCGAAGGAGAAGGAACGACGCTGCGTCCCGGAAGTGCCGATGCCGGCCCGGCCCCGCAGCGCGGGACCGGGCGGCGGATCGGGCCGTCAGAATTCAAAGGAGATCCGTCCGCCAAAGCTTCGCGGCCGGCCATAGAGCGCCGAATCCGTCGAGGGACCGACCAGAACGTACACGGTGTAGGTCTCGTCGAGCAAATTGCGGCCCCACAACGAGAAGGTGATCCGCGGGTCGGCGAGGCGGAAACCGATCTCGCCATTCACCAGCGTCCGCGCGCCTTCGACGATGCGGTTGTCGGCGTCGCGATAACTTTTGCCAGCGTGATAGAGATTGCCCGAAGCAAGCAGCGCGTTGCCGCCGGGCAGTTCATGCTCATAATCGAAACCGGCGTTGAGCGAGAAGAGCGGCGTGCGGATGATCTTGTTGCCCGTCGCGTCGATCGTCACCGTCTGGTTACCGCCATTGGGAAGCGGCACATAGCCGACGGCATTGGGGAAATCGGTAAACTCGCCCCATAGCTTCGAAAGGCCGAAACGAAGGTTGAGCCCCGGCAGCGGGCGACCGAATAATTCGCCCTCCACCCCATAGATTTCGGCGCTGCCGGCGTTCTGCAGCGAGCTGATATTGTTGACGCGGATGTTGACCTGCATGTTCGAATAATCGGTATAGAAGGCCGCGAAATTGGCGTTCAGCCAACCCGCGACGCGCAGCTTCGTGCCGAGCTCATATTGCCACACTTCCTCCGGATCGACGGGGATCGGCGACAGCGTCGACGCCGGGAAGACGCCCGACTTGAAGCCTTTTCCGGCCTTGGCATAGATATTCGCATCATCGCTCAGCCGGTACTGCAGCGTCGCCGACGGCGTGAACACCTGCCAGCGCTTGCGGCCATGGATTTGCTGGCCGTTGAGATTGTTCGTGATGTCGAAGACCTTGCGCTCGTTGGTGTAGCGCCCGCCGAGCGTCAGCGACAGCCGGTCGGTGAAGTCGATGCTCGCCTGCGCGTAGAGCGCGATCGAATTATTGTCGATGTTCGATGTAACGTCGGACGAACCGGGCCCCGTCGGATTGCCGTTGGTGATGACCTGCGAGCGCTTGTTTCCGGCATCCTGGTTGAACAGGGTCGCACCGGCGATCCAGCTGACCGGCCCCGTCTCGCCGGTCAGATACAGTTCCTGGATCCACGAGCGGGTGTAATAGGTCACGGGAAGGCGCGAGCGTTCGATATTGGTGCTGTCGACGTCGGAATCGATGAACTGGTCAGCGTTGTCGTAAGCCGTGATCGCGACCAGATTGGCAAAGCCAAGATCGGCGCGCAGCGTGAGCGAGGCGGTATCCTGCACCAGATTGAGCTCGCCGCCCCGACCCGAGGTCTCGTTCGGGCGCGTGGGCAAGATCACCCCCGGGGTGTTGCGCGTCACCGTATTGTTGTTGAACGGCTGCTGCCCCGTCGCCAGCGTATCGTCGCGTTCGACGCGATTATAGGCGAGGATCAGGTCGAGACTGTCATTCGGCCGGACCCGGAGCTTGGAACGAAGCGCCCAGGTGTTGACCCAGCCCTTGTCGGGTCCGCCGTTGAGATCCTTGATATAGCCGTCGTCGCGATTGAGGCTGAACGCGACATTGGCGGCGACGACGTCATCGCCGCCATTGACATAGAGCTTGGCGATACGTTCGTCGAAGCTTCCGTAGGACAGGCTACCGCGCAGCTCTTCGTCGCCGTCGGGATCGTGGGTGACGATGTTGATCGCGCCCCCGGTGCTGTTGCGTCCGAACAGCGCGCTCTGGGGGCCCTTGAGCACCTCCACGCGCGCGATATTGTTGAGCTCGGTGGCGACGCTGCCGAGAAAGGGCTGATAGACGCCGTCGATATATACCGGAACCAGCGACTCATCGCCCGCCGAGACGCCGCGGGTTCCCAGTCCGCGGATCGTCGGCTGCGGCGAGAAGGAAGATTGGGTGAAGTTGAGGCTCGGCGTGATCTGCGTCAGATCGTTGGTCGAGCTGATCCCCGCGCTTTGCAGCGCGTCGCCCGAAAAAGCCGAGATAGCGATAGGGACATCCTGCAACCGTTCCTCGCGGCGCTGCGCGGTGACGATGATGTCGCCATCGCCGGCATCCTGAGCAGCCTCCGCCGGAGGCGCTTCCGCGGCCGGCGCGCTCTGCGCGTGCGCGGCGGTGGTGCCGAACGCGGCAGCCCAGACAAATGCATGCACGGAAATATTCGAAATCTTCACGGACCTCTCCCTCATGGCGTCCGTTCTTGGTGACGGACATCGAGCGTCAAACTGCCAGCCGTTGAGGGATTGATCATCTGCGATATCGGGGGTTATCTATCACAAAACGTGATAGGTGACCTTCGCCATGCTCGATTTGCGACAGATGCTCATTTTCATGACGATCGCCGACAAGCGGTCGTTCACGCGCACCGCCGAGGCGCTGGGCATGGCCCAGTCGGCGGTCTCGCAGCATCTGAGGCGGCTCGAGGACCAGCTCGGGCTGACCCTGCTCGACCGAAATTCGCGATCGGTTGCCCTTTCTACCGCCGGGGAAGCCATGTTGCCGCACGCCCACGCGCTGCTCGCAAGCGAGAAGGCGATGATGGCGGCGGCGCGCGCCATCCTTGCCAAGTCCGAAGCCGTGGTCCGGATCGGTGCCTACAGCTTCGCTGCCGAGCAGCGGATGGACGCGATCGACGCTTTCCAGAAGCGCTATCCCGAACCACAGCTCGAAATCATCTACGGCACGCGGACCGAGCTGATGGCCAAGCTCAGGGAGGGCGAGCTCGACGTCTTCTTCTCGCTATCGGCGCCGGGCGTCGTCGAAGCCGATCTCGACATGACGCATGTCGTTCGCCGTTACTGCCATGTCGCGGTTCCGGCCGGGCATCGCCTTGCCGGGCGCGAGCGCCTTTCGATCGACGATCTCGCCGGCGAAAGCCTCGCCATCTCGCCCGGCAACCAGGATTCGCCGGTGGTGTCGCAGGTCTATGCCGGTCTGCGCGCGCACGGCGTCCAGCTGGTCCTGGCGCCCGAAGCTGATCGCCGCGCCATTGCACGCTTCGCTCATTCACGCGGGCTGCCGCATCTCATGTGGGAGACGCAGGAAAGACCCGGCCACAACGCCGATGACGAAGATGTCTATCCGCTGATGGGCGAGGCGCCGGTGATCGATACGGTGGTCTACAGCCGCCCCGGCGACCGGCGACGCTGGGTGCGCTTGCTCATCGCCGCTTTCGCCTCGCGCAAACGCGCCGCCGCCTGACGTGAACAGTCGGCGCTCCGGCCCGCGCCTGGCGGATCCTGGCTGCGGCGCAGCGCGCACCCCGTCCGGCAGCCGTCAGGACCGAGTGCCCCCGTCAATGCTGGCGACTGACGCGCCGCGGCGGGCGGTTCCGCTGCGAGACTCTCGACGACGTCCAGCCGCGCAGCAATCGGATCGTGCCTGCCCTCCCGCGCGCCATTGGCATTGAAGATCATGATATCGTCGCCGCGTGATCAATCGATCCCTGCTGTCAGCGATCCGGGTTTGACGCCGGGTTGGTCGTCGCCCGGAGCACCGGCCGGCGGTTTTGCAGGTCGCAATGTTCGGATGCCTCAGCGGCCGCCTTGCCTCCACCCGCAAATTTGATCGCGTGCAGGTCGGTCAAACAGCCAGCGACTTGCGCCCAGAAGTCGGCCTCGGAATATTCGCCGTCTCTGCGAAGCGCTTGCGCCTTCTGCGCAATGAACTCGGGCGCGCGATCACCATATTGACGTTCCGCAGCCATTGCCTGACCCAAAAGATCGTGGTCGGCCTTTGCTCCCATCATTGCGACTCCGGTTATGTTTGACGAAGTCTAGCACAAGCTGCGCAAGCAGCAAAAAACAACGGCCTTGCTCCGCCGGGCGGACCCGTTAGCGGCCAGGTAGCTTTCGGAGATGAAAGGAAGAAGAGCGAAACTATTCCTGCCATCTCCGTCGATTTCCGCTGAGCGCAGGCTTCAATCCTGCATCAGTTGCTCGCGAAAAGCATCGAGCGTCCACTCACGGCCGAGAAAGCCGTTGACCAGTTCGCCCGCGTCCCTGGTCGCGCCCGCTTCGAGAATCTGCGTCCGGTAGCGCATCGCCACATCCCTGTTGCGAACGCCATTCTGCTTGAAGGCACTGAACAGGTCGGTCGCAATCGCCTTGGACCAGCTGTAAGTATAATATATCGCCGAATAGCCGTCGAGATGACCGAAGTTCGCGTAGGAATGGGTGTTCGGGATATTGGGATAGGCCGAGTATCGCGCCATCTGTTCGTCGTACATCTGCGTCAGATCGAACCCGGGCTTCCGGTTGTAGAAGTTCAGCGACACCGCCGAAAAGCCGATCTGCCGACGTGCGGCGGCCGCCTCGCCATACCAGCGCCCCGCGTTCATCCGTTCGACCAGCGCCGCCGGGATCGGCTCGCCCTTGTCGTTGGAGGCGAAGCTCTTCAGCGTGTCATAATCCCACGCCCATTCCTCGAGCAGCTGCGATGGCGCCTCGACGAAGTCCCATTGCAAGCCGTCCATATTCTGGAGGCTGTAATCCTGCCTGCTCGCATAGAGCCAGTGGATCAGATGCCCGAACTCGTGGAGGAAGGTGACGACGTCGTCATGATCCATCGGCCCCGTCTTGGGAAAATTGCACAGCAACGCGGCGATCGGAACCTGCTTGCCGTCGATCCCGTGCTGAACCGGAAAGGCAGCGGCGTGATTGAACTTGCCCTCGCGCGGGTGCATGTCGAGATAGAAATGCCCGACCAGCCGCTCACCGTCATATAGCGACCAGCCGCTGACATCGGCACTCCAGGGCTTGCCCTCCCAGGGTCGGATATCGGCGCCGAACAGATCGCCCATCAACTTGAAGATGCCTGTCTGCGTCTTGTCGTAGGAAAAATACTGGCGCACCTCGGCCGCATCGACGTCATATTTCTGCTTCTTGAGCTTGTTGCCGAAATAGCTTCCGTCCCAGCGCTCAAACCGCTCGACCGCCGGATCCTCGGCTTTTGCAAAGGCGGTCAGTTCCCTGAAATAGGCATCGGCTCCGGGCCGTGCCGCGGCGTCAATATCGGCAAGGAATCGCTCGGCACGCTGCGGGTTTCCGATCATCTTGTCGGAGGTGATCAGCGTCGCATAATCGGGATAGCCGAGGGTCGTCGCCAACTCATAACGCTTCTCCAGCAGTGATTTCAGAACCGCGTCATTTGCCGGCCAGGCCCGATTGGCGAAGGCCGAGGTGACTTTCCGGCGCGTGCTGCGCACCTGCGCGAAATCGAGGACCGGAAAGATATCCGGATAGTCATAGGTGAGATGAATCCTGCCGTCGGCCCCGGGTTTGTGCGTTGCGAGAAAATCGTCCGGCATCCCCGCCAGCTCTGCCCGATCGAGCGGATTATCGCCCTTGTCCTCGCGAATGTTCGCGGCAAATTTGAGACCGATCTCGCTCGTCTCGTTGGTGAGCGCGGTCACCTTGGCGCGCGTCGCTTCATCCTTGTCGACACCCGCGCGCCGATAGGCGTCGAGTAGCTTGCCGAGCGTGTAGCCGGTCTTGCGATCGAGACCGGAGGTCGGGATGGCGGCCAGCCGGCTGTAGATCGGACGCGACAGGCCGATGTCGGTATTGATCGCCGTGATCGCCTGGACGCATCCGGCGGCCGCTTCGCGCACGCCCTTGTCGGGGTGCGATTCCATGGCGAGATAGAATTGTCCGAAGGCGCCCTGACCCAGAGCATTGAGTGCGTCATAGGCCGCGAAGTCGCCCGCGATCGTCGACGGTCCCGTCCGCCCCTCCAGAGCCGCCTTGGCGGACTTGATGTCCGCCTGAACCTCGTCGCACCTTTTGCCGACGGCAGCGGCCCCATCGGCAAGAACCAGTATTGTTTTTGGCACCTCGGCCGCAATTGCGACCGCCGCGAAGAACATGGTGGCAAGCGGCAAGGTCGCCAGCAGGCCGGCACGGATGCAATTCATGATAATCCCCCAAAATCTGGACGATAAAACTTTTCACATCGGCGTCCGGAGAGCAAGGGCTGGCGGAGTTGTTTCGCGCGCACGAACCTTCGGGTGATTGCACTCCAGATTCCCGAAGATCGCAAATGGCCGCTTGCTGTCGGGCAGCTTTCGGCATCAATTGAAAATTGGCGGCGGACGATTTTCGCAACCCTCTCGTAACCATGGCGTTGGAAGCTCGAAGAGGAGTTCGAAATGGCAGCCGGCAAGAAGGCACGTACATCCCTAAAAGCGGCGAAGGCTGCAGCAGTCGCGAAGGCAAAGGCAGTCGCGCCGGATCGCGCGGCGTGCATTGGAAGTACGCCTGCGACGAAGTTTCGCGGGAACCCCGATGTCTTCGGACGTCTCGTCGAGGATCACGACAAGCACCGGGCCCTGTTCGCGTTGATCGGAGACACGGTCGGCAAATCGCCGGATCGGGTACGGCTCTTCACCGAACTCGTGCATGAAATCAAAGGCCACGCGGCGGCTGAAGAACAGGCCCTGTGGTCGACGGTTCTTCGCAATCCGGAAACGACCGAAGATGCACGGCATGCCGTTGCGGAGCACAAAGAGATCGACGAGATGTTCGCTGATCTCGCGGCGCGCGACATGGCATCGCCCGGTTGGCTTCGCCGCTTCGCCGCGACAAGGGAGAAATATCTCCATCACATTCGCGAGGAAGAGCAGGAGCAGTTCGTCGCGGCGGAAAAGCATCTGAGCAAGACCGACATCCGTCATATGCGCAGCGTGTTCAATCGCCGGAAAGGCGAAGAAAAAGCGGGAGCGAAGGTCGAAAAGAAGATCAAGCTGAAGCCGGAAGCATCATCCTAGGTCGTGTTGACAAAAGACTTCAGCCATAGGCGCGAGGCGGCGAGGTTGAGGAAGCTCTCAAACGAGAGAAGTGTCTTGTCGTATCGGGTGGCGATGCGTCGTTGCTGTTTGAGCTTGCCGAACATTCGCTCGACGCGGTTGCGGTCCCGGTAGCGTCGATAGTCGGGATGCTCTGGCACCTTGCGGTTCGAGCGGGGCGGGATGATCGGCAGGATGCCCCGGACGAGCAGGCTGTCGCGGAAGCGATTACCATCATAGCCCTTGTCCGCGAGCAGCGCCTTGGGTGTGGCGACGGGGATCGCCATCAGCGGTTCGGCAGCGGTGTAATCAGAGGCCTCGCCGCCGGTCAGGATGAAGCCGACAGGCAGTCCTTGATTGTCGCAGCGGGCGTGGATTTTGCTCGTAAAGCCGCCGCGTGATCGACCAAGAGCGTTCGCACAAGCCCCCCTTTTCCGCCCGCTGCCGAGACATGGCCGCGAACGCTGGTGCTATCGATCATGTGTTGCCAGTCGTCGGTCAGACCCAGATCGACCAGTGTTTGCAGAAGGGCATCCCAGACACCTTGTTCGGCCCAGCGACGGAAGCGCACATAGACGGAGTTCCACTTGCCGTATCGCTCATGCATGTCGCGCCAGGGACAGCCGACCCGCAGCACGTGAAGCATTCCATTGAGAAAAAGCCGGTTATCGCCCGCGGGCCGCGCCCAACGGCCGCGCTCAGGCGGCAGCAGCGGCCCGATCAGTTCCCACTCCGCATCCGACAAATCCCCGCGACCCATGACTGCTCCTCAAAAAGCAGTCTTGAATCAGAACAAGGCCGGTTTGGGAATCCCTTTTGTCAACACGGCCTAGCACTACTTTGGCAGAAGTTTGATTGTCTCTTCACGGAGGCGGTGACCGCATTGGGGGCAACAGGCAGGCGGCGGCCTGGATAGGTGATCAAGGATAGCCTGCCGGACTGCGGGCAGACT
>Ga0180216_1000766_pt1 | contig 31072 bp, 29 predicted proteins | sample eDN3rd37CBELigMG_FD_128879 | JGI IMG/M metagenome (GOLD analysis project Ga0180216, IMG submission 128879) | Enriched Miracle-Growth compost microbial communities from Emeryville, California, USA - eDNA 3rd pass 37_C BE-Lig MG (version 2)... ... | reverse complement strand
GCCCGAATCCTTCACCCGCACAGAAACCTTCTCGGTGACCTGATGAACAGCCGCCTCGCCATCCTCCCCGCCCGCCGCCGCCTCGCCCTGAGCGCCTGCGGCCTGCTCGCCCTGCTGATCCTGTGGGCGGGCGGCGTCGCCCTGATGGGCCGGGACCAGGGCATGGCGCGCCTGTTCGGGCCGGGCATGGCGCTCTCGAGCCTGACCGAGCTGATCGTGGGCAACGAGCTGACCCTGCACACGCTGGTCAGCCTGCGCCGGGTCGCGGTCGGCCTGTTCTGGGCCCTGCTGTTCGGCGTTCCCATCGGGCTGGCGATCGGATCCTCGCGCAAGCTCGAGCTGGGCACCAGCGGCGCCTTCCAGTTCCTGCGCATGATCTCGCCGCTGTCCTGGATGCCGATCGCGGTGATGCTGTTCGGCATCGGCGACGCGCCGATCTATTTCCTGCTGAGCTTCGCCGCGGTCTGGCCCATCATCCTGAACACCAGCGCGGGCGTGCGCCAGCTCGACGCCCGCTGGCTGATGCTCGCCCACAGCCTGAGCGCCACCCGCCGCGAAATCCTCTGGCGCATCGTGCTGCCGGGCTCGATGGGGCACATCCTGACGGGACTGCGCCTGGCGATCGGCATCGTCTGGATCATCCTCGTGCCCTGCGAGATGCTGGGCGTCAGCTCCGGCCTGGGATACTTCATCCTCGATACCCGCGACCGCCTGGCCTATTCCGAGCTGATGGCCGTGATCGTGCTGATCGGCGCGCTGGGCTTCGTGCTGGACACCGTCGCGCAAAAGCTGCACCGCCGCTGGGCCCGGCGCTGACCGGCCGGAATCACATCCGGCCGCGACGCGCGGCGTATCCTAGCGCAAGGCCCAGCGCGCCGCGGAACGTTCCAGCCACACATGGAGCGCCTCCATCCCCTCGCCCGTACGAGCGGAAACCATCAGCGTCTGCAGGCGTTCGTTCACGCGCAGCGCATTGGCGATGCACTGCCCCATATTGAAATCCAGGTGCGGCAGCAAATCTATCTTGTTCAGAATCATCAGGTCGGCCGCCGCGAAGATATCGGGATATTTGAGCGGCTTGTCCTCGCCTTCGGTAACGGATAGCACGACCACCCTGCGGGCCTCGCCCAGATCGAAACCCGCCGGGCAGACGAGATTGCCCACGTTCTCGATGAACAGCACGGAACGCGGCTCAGGAGCGATTTCCTCCACCGCATGACCCACCATGGCCGCGTCGAGGTGGCAACCCTTGCCGGTATTGACCTGCACGGCGCGCACGCCGGTTTCCCGGATGCGATCGGCATCGTTCGAAGTCTGCTGATCCCCCTCGATGACGTTGATGGCGAGCCGTCCCTTCAAGTCCTCGATGGTACGTACCAGAAGGCTGGTCTTGCCCGAACCAGGGCTGGAAACGAAGTTCAGAGCGAAGATGCCGTTGGACTCGAAGAAATTCCGATTGTCGGCCGCGAACGCGTCGTTCTTGGACAGGATATCCCGCTCGACCTGAACGATGCGCTCCTGGCTCATGCCGGGGACATGCGCCCCCGCGATGCCGCGCCCATAATGAATGGCGCCATCCTCGGCATGCACATGATGCACATGATGCGGCTCATGAGGATGGCCATGGCCGTGATGAGGGTCATCATGCTCATGCTCATGATCGTGATGATGGTCATGGCCGTGAGCGTGGGCCTCGGGATTCTCAGTACCGCAACCACATACCGTACACATCAGATGACCTCCAGATCCTGTATGGATAATTCGTCGCCGGCCGTCATCTGCACACGATGGCGTCCGCAATCCGGGCAAGCCCCGAACCGTTCCGTCAAAGCCACGGCCTTGCCGCAATCTAGGCACCAGCCCCGTCCCGGCACGTGATCGATCGACAAGCGCGCATTCGCGGCGATCGTGCCGTGCCGGACCGCCTCGTGGCAAAACGAGAGCGCCCGCGCATCGACGTGGCTCAGCATCCCCACTCGCAGGCGGATTTCCCGGATTTCCGACGCGCCATTGCGCCGCGCCACGTCGCAGGCGATTTCAATGACACTTTCCATCAGGGACATCTCATGCATGGCCGGCATCCTCCACGGAAAGGCTCACCGCGACACAGGGATCGAACAAGGCGGCAAGTCGCCGCACCGCGGAGACATCCACCTCGCGGCCCGCGGCACACGAGAATGCGATCATCCTGACGAATGGCCCGTCCGGATGGAAATTCCATTCGGTCGGAGCCAGGATGCGATAGGCGCGGATGCGCTCGTCGGAGCCCATTTCAGCCTGGTGATAGAGCCGGCCCCGCGCGCATTCCACCGCCCCGTACCCGCATCCGTCCGCTTGCGCGGCACCCGCCATCAGCGGCCCCGCATCGCCAGTGTCCCCGCAGGCCAGACCGGCCAATTGATCGAGGCTGGCGCGCACATCGCGCAGGCGCGCCATGAAACGATCCGCCAGATGGAATCCGGTGACGGCCTGCGTCGCCGCGAGCCGCGCGTAACCGCCTGTTTCCACCACACGGCCGTCAAGCGACGGACGGCTGGCGTACGCGGGGTCCGAGCGCAACCGCGACACCACCGCGGGGTCGTCGGCGAACAGGAGCGGATCGGGCGACACCGCGGCAAAGCACCGGTCCCGTTCGACATCCGCGAACAAGCGGGCGCATGCCGTGTCCGGCAACGGGAGCCCATCGCCCACAGGCACACCCAGCGCACTGGCGGCGGCATCGAGCCTCGCAACGGCTTCCGTTAAATTTGACGGCCACCGCTCATCGACGGCATGCTCCATGATGGCCCGCGCCGCCGCCAGCAAGTCGCGCAGCTGCGCCAGCGCCCGGACATCTGAGCATTGTCGCGGCCATTGCAGCAGCAACGCCCGCAGTGTTTCGGCGATACGCTCGGTCAGCAGCCCGGCCATGGCGCGCAGGCGCTCGGCGTCTCCCATGGAGACGCCCTGGGCGCCCAGCACGGCGAGCCGCGCCGCCACGGATTGCGAGAATCCGCACAGCGAGAACAACCGCCCCGCCAGCCCGGGAACCTGCTCGGGCAGGGCCGAACAGAACACGCGGGCCACCGAAGGACGCCGCAACGCCACGGCCACCGCTCCCCGCGCGGGCTGAAACGCGATTCGCACCTCGCCGGCCGTCTCCATCCCCGGCCTCACTGGACACGCCCCTCGCGATCGTCGAAAGCGCCCCGCAACAGATCGCGCCGGCTGATCGGCGTGGCGGTCCGGGTCGCGGCCACAGGCTCGGGTTCCAGGACGGCGGGATCGAAAAAAGCCTCCATGGCCAGCCGCGCAGTATCCATCGCGGCCGTCATGTCGGCGAACTCGAACATGGGGGAAAAAAGCGAGCAGGAATCGATCCGGCCAAAGCCGGGCAGGTCGCCCACGATGAACTCCACCTCGCCCGCGGGCAGTACCTGCCGCACCGTGACGCCGACACGCGATGGCGCGGACGGCGACGCATCGGGCAGATCGGCGGCGACCAGACTCATGAACCAGGGCGTGGTCACTACGCCGAAGGCCCGCGGTCCATGGACCCGAAACCCAGTGGCCGCCACACCAAGCACCGGGTTGCAGATAGGGACATCGGCCATGGCTGTGACATGAATATGCCGGTAACAGTCTTCCAGGCGCCGCCCCAGGATGGTGGCGGGATCATCGTCCGATGCATTGGAATCAGCCATCGTCGCCGCCCACACGCATGAATTTTTCCTGCGGGGCGTCGCAATTCGGGCAACGCCAGTCGTCGGGAAGCCTGGAAAACGGGGTGCCAGGAGGAATCTGCCAGACGGGATCGCCCGCCGCCGGATCGTACACATGCCAGCAAATGCCACACTCCATGCGATCTTCGTCGGACAAGGTGGCGCGCTTGCCGAAGTTTTCGAACCCGCTCATTTGAAATAAGCCTCCTCGATCTCGCCCAGCCTGATGGCCGAATCGCCGAAATCCTCCTTGGCCGCCAGCGCCACGGCGGGAATCGCGCAAATCTCAAGCGTATTGAGGATGATCGCGCCCATGGTGTTGTGGAACTGCACCGACCAGACGTTGCGCACGCCGGTGGACACCACCCGGCAGGTGCCATAGCCGCGGGAAGTGAGCTGCACCGGCCCATTGCCCAGCGTGGCCTGCAGAAATTCCATGTCCTGCGAGGTCATGGGAAAAAGCGAGAACGTGATGACATGTGCGGGATCGCCCGACTGATGGCGCCCGGCCCGATCGGCGATTTCCGCTAGCAGCGGCATCACGTTCATGGCGCCTTCAGGGGCGGGCCCATGGCCGAACGAGGCCGGTAAAGCAGAACACGCCTGCTGGACGACGGCCGGAATGCTGGCCACTTCGATGTAGTCGCCGACCAGCCTGTCCGTGCTGTCAGTGAAGCGCAGCCGCCAGACGCCGGCCATGACCGCCTCCTGTATCTGCACACGCACCCCGAACGGCAGCACCGCTTCTCCCTGGACTTCACCTTCGCCCAGGGTCTGCGTGATCAGATCCCTATCCTGCTCCGGGACTTCGGTGATGTCGAACAGCACTCCGGGTTGATCGACCTCCTGTCGACGCAGGGCGTCGATCAGTTTGGGCAGGAGCGATGCCGTCCCGGGGCATCGCTCGATCATGGCAGTGGCGTCGGATGTGGCGAGAAAGTTCACGGGGCGGGCGCTTCGAGGCACCTCACGGCCGACCGGCCGCACCATCATGGCCGCATCATCATCCTGGGGCACGGACCAGAAATCCTTGTTCATTGCGCGACCTCTCTTGGAACGATGCGTGGCCGTACACGCGGCCTGGGAGACTCGGCCGAATCGTCGAACGGGAGCCACGCGGTGATTTTTTCGATGTACTCGGCCCAATCCCGGACCTTGGGCAGCACGCCAAGTGGCTGATCGCGCCGCATCATGACCAGACTGGGCATGACCATGACGCCAAATCTTTCCTTGAGCGACGCCTCGGCCTCGCGGGCGATGACGACGCCATGCAGCTTGCCCGCGAAATGCCGGATCAGTTCCGGCAGCACCACGGCCACGTCGGCGGTTTCCATGCGCTGCTCCGGGTCGCCCGTGAAAAACAGCAGCGCATGCTCGGGCGCGTCCGCCCGCGACGCAAGCAGCCTGTCGAGCCCATGCTCATCGACGACAGGCATGCCCGTGCGCGCGACCATCATGTCAATCACATCGGTGGGCATTCTGTTTCTCCCTGGTTTCAGCGACCACGCAAATGTTCCGGCAGCGTGGGCTCGCGCCCCACGAGGTCGGCGAAATATGCGTCGATGTCGTGTCCTTCCCGTGCACGCGCGAGTCCGGCGAGCGCGCTCTGGATGAGCCGGGCTTCTTCGTGCGTGATCACACGCACGGCCGAGTCCAAGTGCGTCAGCAGCCATGTGCCCGGGGCTTGCGGCCCCACCAGCACGAGCGAGATGGTCCGCAAGGCGTCGCCGTACTCGCACTGGGCGGAGAACTCGTCGCTGGCGACGATACGCATGGGAATACCGAGGCACATGGCCGGCCGTCCTAAAACAGCAGGCCGGCCAAAAGGCCGACGCCCGCCAGCGACGCCGCGCCGCCGGCATATTTGACCAGCAGTCGGCCATGCGACGACGCTTGCCGGCCGAACATCAGCCCCGCGGCGATGCCCAGGGCGTGCAGCAGGATGGTCGCGACGACGAAGCCCGCGCCATAGGCCAGACCGCCCGCGGATTCGGGCATTTCCATGCCGTGCGCATGGCCATGGAAAATGGCGAAGAATCCGACCAGCGCCATGGCGGCCACGGGCCCGATGCGCAGGCCGAACGCCACCACGGCCCCCAGGACGATGACGGAACAGGCGATGGCCAGTTCGGTGAACGGCAGGGCGATCCCCGCAGCGCCCAACGCACCACCCAGCACCATGACGCCGACGAAGCTAGCCGGCACCAGCCAGAGCGCCCTGCCGCCCAGTTGCGCCGCGTACAGGCCCACCATGACCATGGCGAGAATATGATCCAGTCCGCCGAGGGGATGCCAGAAGCCATGGGCGAAACCGACTGTCTCGCCCACGCCTACGTGAGCCTGGGCCAGACTCGTCGTCAACGCAAAAAGCAGGATGCCGGAGCGGAATCCTGGGAATATTTTCTTCATGCTCACCTCCTTGACGGGCTAGATTGATTCCATGGGCAGGGATGCATCGCATCCGGTCTTCCGGTTCGCTACGGGACGGGCGGCGCGCAGTTCGTAGCTTTCGAAATCGATATCGTTTTCAAGCAAGCGAACCGTGTCCTGGCCCTTTTGCCGTTCGGTGACGGCCGCTCCCCATGTTCGCAGCACCCGTGCCGCCCGGCTCAGGGCGTCGGGGATCACTGACCTGACCGGATCGGAGAGCGAACCGCCCCAGGTTTCCAGATCGGCCGGCTGGCATCCGATCAGGACGATCCGCTCGGGGTAATGCCCCATCAGATCGGACGCGCTCAACACTTCCTGGAAACCAGTCTGATGCAGGCTCATTTTCTTGGCGCCGGCGAATTTCGGCACTTCGTCATTGCACACCACCTTGAGGGTGCCAGGAGCCAGACCATAATCGATGGCGTCGAAAACGAGCAGATGGCTGTGTTCATTGACGAACTGCACCAGATAAAGCCCCTGGGTGCCGCCATCGAGCACGGTGACATCGTCGGAAGTCTGGTACGCGCGGTGGAACATTTCCACCGCGCGTACGCCGAAACCCTCGTCGGCCCACAAGATATTGCCGATTCCAAGCACGAGAATGCGGGCCTTGCCGCCGCCCTGTTCGGGGATGGCCATCATGCGTCCCGGTCGCGGAACAGGCGTTCGCCGGTGATCATGGAGGAAACGATGCTTTGCCGGCTCATGATGTCCTCGCGGATGGCGACATAGATGTGAATCATGGTGAAGATCACGATGACCCACATGCCCAGGTGATGATAGGTGTGGACGTCCTGACTGTTGGGCCAGATGGCGAACACCCAGCCGAACATCGCGTACCACGCGCTGTCGATGCCGGCGCCTTCGCCGTAGAGCGCGAACCCGGTGATGATCATGAACACGAGCGGCAGGACGAACATGAGGAACATGGTGAATTGCGCCAGGGGGTTGTGGCCGAGATATTTCAATGGCCGCCTGACCAGGAACAGATACCAGGCCAGTTCGTGCAGCCATTCCTTCCAGAACCGGACGCGCCACACGGGCACGTAGAAAATTTGCCGGGCATGGGGGTTGCCGACGAAAGCCCAATAGATTCTCAGCAGGAAAAAGACCGCCAGCACCTGCCCCGCCGCGAAATGCGCGAACCGGATATAGCCCATGAGAAAATTCGCGCTGGCCTCCCCGGGCACCGAAGGCAAGGGAGATCCGATGAAATAGCCGGTGATGAACAGCACGAAGATGCAGGCGGCGTTCACCCAATGCCAAAGGCGCACCGGCGCGTCATAGACGTAGACGCGCTGGACATCGTCCGGCCTTTCGTCATGGGCGTCGGCCGCCACTGCCACGCGACTGATTGTCATATTCGTCTCCTCAGCACACGGTGACTTCGACTCCCGCGCCGCCATCGGGCCCGATGACATGCGTGGAACAGGCCAGACACGGATCAAAGGAATGGATCGTTCTCAGGATTTCCAACGGCTGCCCGGGGTCGGACATGGGGGTTCCGAGCAGGGCCGCCTCGAACGCGCCGATGTTGCCTTGCGGATCGCGGGGACTGCCGTTCCAGGTGGTGGGAACGACGCACTGGTAGTTGTCGATCTTGGTATTCTTGATCTTCACCCAATGCGCCAGCGCGCCGCGTGGCGCCTCGCTGAAACCCACGCCTTTCACCTCGGCCGGCCACGAGGAAGGTTCCCATTTTTCCGTGTTGGCGGTCGCCGAATCCCCCGCCTTGATGTTCCGGATGAGCTTGTCCTGGAAATACCGCATCTGATGTGCTGCCCAGCTCGATTCGAGCCCGCGGGCGGCGGTCCGGCCCAACGTCGAGAAAAGCGCGTCGATGGGCAGGCCGAGGTCGGTCAGCACCTTGTCGACCGGTTCCTTGAATTCGGGCTTGCCCTGGGCGTAGCCCACCACCCAGCGCGCCAGTGGCCCGACTTCCATGGCGTGGCCGCGCCAGCGTGGCGCCTTGATCCAGGAATATTTGGCGCTTTCATCCAGCTCTTCGATCCTGGTCTTGGTGCCCTTGGTGCCCGCGCCAAGCTCGTATGCCGGTTCGGTGATACCGTCCCACGGATGCAAGCCCCGGGTTTCGTCGGGATACTTGTACCAGGAATGCACGACGAATTCCTGGATCTGTTCCGGGTCGGCGAGGTCGACGGGATGCACTTCGGCCAGGTTGCCATTGATGATGGCGCCGCGCGGCAATTTCAGGCTGGCGTCGGAATAATCGTTGGCATGCTCAGGAATATCGCCGTAGGCCAGCACGCTCGTGCCGGAAATGCCGCCGCCGTGCAGCCAGCCCTTGTAGAAGGAAGCGATGGCCATCAGGTCGGGGAGATACACCTGGTCGGTGAACGCGATGACCTGGTCGATGATGGAGGAAACCTGGTTCAGCCGTTCCATGTTGATGGCCCCGCCCGCCCCGGTGGCATCCATGTTGATGGGACACGGCACGCCACCCACCAGCCAGTTCGGATGCGGATTCTTGCCGCCGAAGATGGTGTGGATCTTGACGATTTCTTTCTGGAAATCGAGCGCTTCGAGATAATGCGCCACGGCCATGAGATTGGCCTCGGGCGGCAGCTTGTAGGATGCGTTGCCCCAGTAGCCGTTCTTGAACGGACCCAATTGCCCCGATTCGATGAATTTCCTCAGCCGCGCCTGGATGTCCTTGAAGTAGCCCGGCGACGAAAGCGGCCACTTGGAGATGGATTGCGCCAATGCGGAAGTGGCCTTGGGATCAGCCGAGAGCGCGGAGACGACATCGACCCAGTCAAGCGCATGCAGGTGGTAGAAATGGACGATGTGGTCGTGCGCCTGCTGGGCGAGTTCCATCAGATTCCGGATGGTGTTCGCATTTTCGGGAATATGGATGCCCAGGGCGTTTTCCACCGCGCGCACCGAGGTCACGGCATGCATCCCCGTGCATACCCCGCAGATGCGTTCGGTAAAGGCCCAGGCATCGCGCGGGTCGCGATTCTTCAGGATGACTTCGATTCCGCGCCACATGGTGCCGGTGGAAACGGCATTGCGGATGATGTTGTCCTGATCGACGTTGACCTCGATGCGCAGATGCCCTTCGATGCGCGTGACGGGATCGACCACGATGCGCTTGCCGGAATTGTCCAGCGCGAAGCCGTTTGGAGTCTGGATGGTCATGGCGGCATTTTCCGTGAAAAGGGATCAGGGATTGGGATGGTCGGCGGAATGGTTCTTCCGGGTGACGCGCTTGACCGCCGTGATCGCCGCATGCGCCGCGATCGCCCCCCCCACGACGGCCGCGGCCGTCAGGCCCACCTTGTCGGCATTCGCTTCGATGCCGAACTGCTGGACCGACGTGAGCCGGTCGTAGAAGCTGCCGTTGTCCCAGAAGCCGTCTTCCGAACAGCCGATGCAGCCATGACCCGATTGGATCGGAAAGGAAACCCCGCCATTCCAGCGCATCGTGGCGCAGGCGTTATACGTGGTGGGCCCCTTGCAGCCCATTTTGTAAAGGCAGTAACCCTTGCGGGCGCCTTCGTCGTCCCAGGATTCGACGAATTGCCCCGCGTCGAAATGCGCGCGGCGATAGCATTTGTCGTGCACGCGCTGCGAATAGAACATCTTGGGCCTGCCCTGCCGATCCAGTTCGGGAAGCTTGCCGAAAGTGGTGACGTAGGTGACGACCCCCGTCATGACTTCCGCAATGGGGGGACACCCCGGCACCTTGATGATGGGCTTGTCACGGATGACCTTGTCGATGGGTGTGGCCTGCGTCGGGTTGGGCTTGGCCGCCTGGACGCAGCCCCATGAGGCGCACGATCCCCACGCGATGATCGCCATGGCGTCTTCGGCCATGTACTGCAGTTTTTCCACGAACGGACGCCCGCCATCGATACAGAACATGCCGCCTTCGTTCAGCGGCGGATTGCCCTCTACGGCCAGAATGTATTTGCCTTTGTACTGCTGCTTGGTTTCTTCGAGGATGGCCTCGGCCTGATGGCCCGCCGCCGCCATGAGGACGTCGTCATAGTCGAGCGAAATCATGGAGAGCACGACGTCCTTAACCAGGGGATGCGCCGAGCGGATGAAGCTTTCGGAACAACAGGTGCATTCGAGTCCGTGCATCCAGATGACGGGAACGCGCTCGCGGGTTTCGAGCGCCTTGGCCATGGTGTTCGCGACGGCGGGCTCGAAACCGAGGCTGGCCGCCGTGAGACTACAGAATTTCAGGAAGCTGCGGCGCGTGATCCCCTGCCGCCGGATAATGTCGTAGAAAGTTTGGCCTGCCATGCCGCATCCTCCGGGGGTTTGAAAACATTGTCTTTGACCGCCATCACTCAAAATTCTTCGAAGCTTCAAATATATTACCAATGGTTAGTTATGAAACAAGATATTATGTAGAAGTCCGTATTGTCAAGACCCTACGAGCGGGATGGTCGTCCGGCGCGGCATTGAACAGCAAGATCCGGCCGGCACGCAAAAGCCCGGGCACGGCGTGATGGCGCCCGGCGCGAAAGAAGAGAAAGGCACCGCGAAATCGGGCGTTTCCCGGGATCACGGAGACGAAACGGGGCCGAAGCGCCGGAACGCCCCCAGGACCCGCGACGATTGAAGGATCAGCGCTTCGCGGGCAAGGCCGCGCGGCCGGCTCGTTCGGGAAGCTCCCACGCCCCATCGACACGAGGTTTTACCCGGCGATGAGGCGCCAGCGTGATCGGTGTGCGGGATTTGGGGATTTTGTGGATGAAGTTGTAGCGCGCCACGTGATAGCTCGGATCGAACCCATAGAAGTTGCGCTTCATGCGTTCGAGTTCTTCTTCCCGGTACGCCGCCAGCGGCTTGTGCGCTTCATCCCTGAGCCTGCGCACCCGCTTGGCCTCGATGCGATCCATCAGATCGGGCGCGCGCGCCAGCTCAAGCGCCGCGTGTTTCACATGCCGCGCCGCATCGTGGGCGCCGGCGGGCAGGCGGCGCGCCGCCAGCCCGAGTTCCAGCGCCTCGGCGACCCCCATGGGCAAACGTGCCTGGGTGACCTGGCGCGCACGCGCCGCGCCGATGCGCGCGGGCAGAAGATAAGTCCAGTATTCGGAACCGTACAGGTTGCCCATGTCCTTGTAGTGCGGATTGAGAATGACGCCGTCACGCATCCAGACCTCGTCGGCGGCCAGCGACAGGAAAACCCCACCCGCGCCGGCATTGCCCAGCACGGCGGCGATCACCAGCCGGTCGGGCGTCTCGATGATCTCGCGCACGAGATCGTTCATGGCATTGATGTTGCGCCAGGATTCGTCGGCCGGACTTTCCGCGTTTTCTATGATGCCCAGGTGGATACCGTTGGACCAGCAATCCGCGCCACTGCGCAATACCAGGACCGGGAGCCCGGCGTGCTTGGCGGCCGCGATGGTTTCGCGCAGCAACTCGCAATCGGCGTGGGACATCGCGCCGTTGTAGAAACGAAAATCGATGAAACCGACCCCTTCTTCTTCGTGGTAGGCGCAACGCTCGGGCCCCGCGAGCCGGGGCAGGTTCCGCATGGTTTCTTCGAGCAGGCGATCGGCGGGCAATTTGAGGCTGCGCGGCCGCGGGGCGCGCAGGTGGCCGATCCACAATGCGCCTTCGCGCATGGCGACCGCCGCCGCGTGCCCCCCGCGCGCCAGGATGGTGCCGGGCACGCCGGCCAGACCGGGCGCCGGTTCGGCATCGAAGACCCGCAGCGATTCGCCCGCGAGCGCGAGCGTCGCGCCCGGATCGGCATCCGAGGCGTGGATGATCCTCAGGGCTTGCGCGGCGCTGTGGCGCGCGGGATCGATCACCCGGTCGGCCGCCCGGCACGGCGGGCGCTCCTGGCCGCGTCCCTGGTTCGAGCAAGCCAGCGGCCCCAGGCCGCGCCCGATGCGTTCCAGCGCCTCGAAGACGCAGTCAACGGCGGCGGACGTGACCTCGTGCCGGTAAAGACTGGATTTGGGGGCCGGCCGCATGGGAAACTCCCGCCAGGCCCAGACGGGACCGGCGTCCATCTCTTCGCGCGCTTCGATGAGCGTGACGCCCCAGGTGGCTTCGCCGTTCAGAATGGCCCAGTCCAGGGCGCTCGGGCCACGGTCGCCGCGCACGCCCGGATGCACGATGAGGCAAAGGGTGTGGCGCCAGACGTCGTCCGGGATGGCGCGTTTGAGAAACGAGGCGACGATGACGTCGGGCGCGAACAGCGACACCGCTTCGCGCGTGAAGTCGTCATGGATGTCGAGCTCCACCGAAACCTCGTGGCCCGCACGGCGCAAATCGACGTGCAGCCGCTGCGAAAGGGAATTGAACGTGTGGCACAGCAGCAGGACTTTCATCGCGGCCCTCAACAGATGCGCGGCAATTGCTCGCCGGAAAGCCAATCCACGATCCGGCCTCCGCCGAACGCGGTGGCCATCTGCACGAAGCGGTGCTCGTCCTCGACGATTTGCCCGATGACTGCGGATTCCCGGCCCAGGGGATGAGACCTCATGGCGCCAAGCACGGCCTGGGCGCCTTCCGGCGCCACCACCGCGATCAACTTGCCTTCATTGGCGACATGCAAGGGATCGAGCCCTAGGAATTCACAGGCGGCGGCCACTTCCGGCTTGAGCGGAATCTTCTCCTCATGGATGTAGATTCCCACGCGTGATTGATTGGCGATTTCATTCAGAGTGGCCGCCACGCCGCCGCGCGTGGGATCGCGCATCAGGCGCAAATGAGGGGCGCCCGCGGCCACCATGGCGGCCACCAGTCCATGCAAGGCGGCTGTGTCGGACGTGACCTCCGTGTCGTATTCGATGTTTTCGCGCTTGGACATGACCGCGACGCCATGATCGCCAATCGAGCCGGAGACGATCACGACGTCGCCGGGACGCGCGGCATCGGCACGCAGGTCGAGACCGGGCGGCAGCCGGCCAACGCCGGCGGTCGAGATGAACACGCCATCGGCCTTGCCCCGTTCCACCACCTTGGTGTCGCCCGTGATGATCGGTGTCCGCGCCTCGCGTGAGGCGCGGCCCATGCTGGAAGCGATGCGTTCGAGTTCGGCGAACGGAAAGCCTTCTTCGATGATGAAGCCGGCGGACAGGTAAAGAGGCGTGGCGCCCGCCATGGCGATATCGTTGATCGTACCGTTGACCGCCAGCGTGCCGATATCGCCGCCAGGAAAAAACAGGGGGGAAACCACGTACCCGTCGGTGGTCATGACCATGCGCCCTTGCGCGACGTCAAAAGCGGATTGGTCATTTCCGGCCCTGAGCCAGTCGTTGTCGAAAGCCTTGTGGAAGATGTCTTCGATGAGCTGATTCATGGCGCGGCCGCCCGCGCCGTGCGAAAGGTTCACCCGCCCATTGACGATGTCCAGCTTGCGTTTGATCGTTTTCGCCACCATTCAAATCCCCTGGCGCCGTGTTTCATGCTGCCGTTCATTTCTGCGAAACCGGCCATAAGTCCAGTAGGCGGAGCAAGCGCCTTCGGGAGACACCATGCATGACCCCATGGGTGTGTCAGGCGTGCACAAGGTGCCGAACAGCTTGCAGTCGAGCGGCTTTTTCACCCCCCTGAGAATGGCGCCGCATTCGCAGGCGGCGTTGTCCCGGGTATCCGGGACGACCACCTGGAAGCGCTTCTCGGCGTCATAGGCGGCATATTGGGTCCGCAGGCGCAATGCCCCATAAGGAACACTGCCCAATCCGCGCCATTCGAAGCTCTTGCGCAACTCGAAGAATGCGGCGACTTCGCGCTGCGCGGCATTGTTTCCGAACCGGGTCACGGCGCGGATGTATTGGTTCTCGACCTCGTGGCGGCCCTCATTGACCTGGCGCACCAGCATCAGGATCGCCTGCATGACGTCCAGCGGTTCGAAGCCGGCGACGACCACGGGTTTCTGGAATTCCTCGGCGAAAAACTCGTAGGGTTCGGTGCCGATCACTGTGCTGACATGCGCCGGACCGATGAAGCCGTCGATCCGGACACTGCCCAGTTTGCGCACGTCGGGACTTTCCAGGATGTTCTGGATCGCCGCCGGGGTGAGGACGTGGTTGCAGAATACAGAAAAGTTGCGCAGCCCCTTCGCAATCGCCGCCTTGACGGCCAGCGCGGTGGGAGGCGTGGTGGTTTCGAAGCCGATGGCGAAGAACACCACTTCCCGATCGGGCTCGGTTTCGGCGATGCGCAACGCTTCGAGGGTGGAATACACCATGCGGATATCGGCGCCCGCGGCCTTGGCCTTGAGCAGACTGGTATCGTTCGAACCCGGAACCCGCATCAGATCGGCATAGGTGCACAGGGTGATGCCGGGACGCATGGCCAGTTCGATCGCGGCGTCGATCCGGCTGACGGGCAGCACACACACGGGGCAACCGGGGCCATGGATCATGCGCACGCCGGGCGGCAGCATGTCCTCCAGACCGTAGCGGGAAATGGCATGCGTATGGCCGCCGCAAAACTCCATGAAGTGATACGAGGCCCCCGGGCGGGCTTCGCCTGCGATCCGGCGCGCGATATCGCGGGCGAGCGCCCCGTCGCGATATTCATCGATGTATTTCATTGGGACGGCCCCTGGGCGCTCTGGCGCAGCAAAGCGAGCGTGCGTTCGGCCTCCTCGGGGTCGATCTTGCCGATCGCATGACCAACGTGAAGCACCACATAATCTCCCGGCGCGACGTCTTCCACCAGTGCGACTGAAATGAGCTTCGACACCCCTTGGAGGGAAACCTGGGCCATGCCGTCGGGCAGCACCGCCTTTACCTGGACGGGAATGGATAGACACATGCCGGATGCTCCTGTGTTGATGAACCACCCATGATGACCTGGCGCGCCCAGGCCGCCTGCCCCAACGCGATGCCGCCGTCGTTGGCGGGCGCCTGGCGCGCAATGAAAGGCGCCAGCCCGTGCCGTTCCAGGCCCCGCATGGCCCCTTCGGCGAGGACGCGATTCATGAAACAGCCCCCGGCAAGCACGACCCGGTCCGTCCCCGTGGAAACGGCGGCGGAGACGGCCCATTGCACCAGTCCGTCGATGACCGTGCCATGGAACAGGTTCGCCGCCGCGCGGCCCTTCAGACCAGCCGTCGCCATCTGGTGGACGAGGCCGCGGAAATCGAGCAGGCCATTTTCGATGGCGTATCCATCGCGGCACGATTCCGGCGCGGTCACCCAGGCCTCGAATTCCATCGCCGCCTGCCCCTCGTGGCTTTGCACCAGCCGCCCCCCGGAGATGGCGGCGGCGGCATCGAACAGCCGGCCCAGGCTATGAGTACGAGGTGCCCGCATCCCGGACGCCAGCAAGGCGGCAAGCCTGGACGCCTGCGCGTGATCCGGCCAAAGCGCCGGGGCCGCGCCAGGACAGCCGGCCTCGTGCAGGGCAGCGACCCCCATCCGCCAGGGTTCCCGCGCCGCCCGGTCGCCGCCAGGCATGGGCAGCGGCCACAGCGCGCCCGCGCGCTTCCAGACCGGGCCATCGACCAGCAGCAGTTCACCGCCCCAGGCGGCGCCGTCAAGGCCGAACCCATAGCCGTCCATGACCACTCCCAGCACCCGTTCCCGCAGGCCATGTTCGGCGACGACCGCCTGCGCGTGCGCCAGATGATGCTGCACCCGGATCAGTGGCAATCCAAGGCTTTCGGCCGCGCGCGTGGAATGGAAATCGGGATGCAGATCGCAAGCGGCGAATTCCGGCTCGATGCCCAGGATCGCACATAGATGCGTCATGGTTTCACGCTGGAAACGGATGGTTTGCGCATTGTCGAGGCCGCCGACATGCGGAGAAAGAAACGCCTCGCGGCCACGCGTGACGCAGACGGTGTTCTTGAGATCGGCTCCGGTCGCGATGACGGCTGGCCCATCGGCCCCCAGATCGATGGGGTCGGGGACGAAGCCGCGTGCCCGCCGAATGAACGCGGGCATGCCCGCGACCACCTGCATCACCGAATCGTCGGCGCGCGCCACGATTTCCCGGTCGTGCGAGACGATGAAATCCGCGATGCCTCGCAGTCGGGTCCGAGCTTCATCATTATCCGCCACCAGGGGCTCCCCGCCCGGATTGGCGCTGGTGGCCACCAGCGCGGGGGGCGGCGAAGCCCGCAACCGGCTCAGCGCATCGAACAACAAATAGTGCGCTGGCGCATACGCCAGGACGAGACCGACACGCGAAAGACGAGGCGCGACATGAGGCGAGAGCGCGCTGGGACGCGCGCGTGCCAGGACGATGGGCCTGGCCGTGGACGCCAGCAATGCCTCTTCAGCAGGGGTCGGATCGGCAATCCGCCGCGCGGCAACGAGATCGCGCACCATGACCGCGAACGGCTTCGCATCCCGCGCCTTGCGTGCACGCAAGCGGCCCACCGCCGCATCGTCGCGGGCATCGCACAGCAAATGAAAGCCCCCCACTCCCTTGAGCGCAACGATTCCGCCGTGCGCCAGCCAGGCCGCCGCATCCTCGATGGACGAGCTGAGCCGCGGACCGCAATCGGGACAGGCAATGGCCTCGGCATGAAAGCGCCGGCTGGCCGGGTCGGCATAGTCGCCTTGGCAGGCCGGGCACATCGCGAACCCCGCCATGCTCGTTCGCTCCCGGTCGTAGGGCAGGCCACGCGTGATGGTGAAGCGCGGGCCGCAGTGGGTGCAATGCGTGAATGCATACGCGAAAAAACGGCTGCCCGGATCGGCCATGTCCCGCAGGCATTCGGCGCAGACGGCGGCATCGGCGCCGATGCGGGTGGCGTTTGAGCCCGTGCCGCTTCGGGCGATGGTGAAACCTCCGCCGCCACGCGGCGCAAGCCGGGTGAGTTCGATCGAATCGACCCGCGCAAGCGGCGGTGCCTGATCGCGCAGCAGGGCCTGGAAACGATCCGTCGCGGCGCCTTCGATCTCGATCAGGACGCCTTCGCCATCATTCAGGACGAATCCGGAAAGCTGCAGGGACTGCGCCAGCCGGAAGACGAACGGGCGAAAACCCACCCCTTGCACGACACCCCGCACCCGGAGCCGCAGCCGCTGGACGGAAGAGTGCTGTGATGTCGCGGCGAAGAGAAGCATCCGGCGCCTTCATGGGTCAGAAAGTATCTCGATGAATTGTATCCGTTGAAACGAGTTGAAACCAAAAAAACTATTGACTCTGGCGATTTGCATGAGGGACGCCACCGCCCTGGGCGCGGCCAGCGACCGGGCATGAGCAATCCTCATCAATGCCCGCCCGCGGATTCATCGGTCCCGAAGACATGGTCCCAGAATGGCGTGGTGACGCCGTACCAGCCCTCGGTGCCCGGCCGGTGGTGCCGGGCATGGTCGCGCTTGCGGGCCAGCATCCAGGAGCCCGGCCGGGCCTTCCAGTGATGCGTGGCGTGGTGGACGACCACGTACAGCAGATAGCCGGCCGTCATGCCCAACGTCGCCGCCAGGGCGATCCACGGCCCGGCGGCGGCGGACAAGGGCCAGAACACCAATACGGCGAACGCCGCCATGCTGACCGGCGTGGAAGATCCGATCAGCGCAAAAGGACGTTCGTGGTGAGTCTCGTGCCAGTTCTTGAAGGGCCGCAGTCCGTGAAGGATGAACCGATGCAGGGCGTACTCGACGAGGCTCCAGGCCAGGAAGCCCAGGGCCGCGGCCGCCAGCAGCGCCCCGGCCGAACCGCGCGAATGCCAGATCAGCACGGCCGACCCGCCCGCGATCGCCAGCGGATACAGCACGAAATCCGCAAAATACATCGCTGGATGCTGTTCGAACTTGAAAGACCCCATGGCGAATCCGCAGTCGAATTTCCTGGATCAGTATAGACCTCGCCCTGGGGATTTCCCTAGTGTCTGCATCCATCCGCAAGGAAAACCGCGGTGCGGCGGCGACGGCCGAAGAAGCCCGGTTTCAGTCCATGACTTCCAGCTTCGCCACGCCCAGGGCCAGTGTCTTGGAGCCCGCGTCGCGGAACTCGATCCGGGCCTGCGCGTCCTGCCCCGAGCCGCTGAGGCTCACCACGATGCCCTCGCCAAAGCGGGCATGGCGCACGCCCTGGCCGATGCGGAAGCGCTGTTCGCCCACCGTCACCCCGCCGGAGGCCGTGCGCGGCTCGCGCGGCGCGAAGGCGCTGCCGCCCTCGGCGTGCCAGCCCGCGCCGCGCCGGAACGCGCCGCTCCACGCGGGCCGCTCCTGCGCCTGGCGCGCGCGCGGGGTCAGCCATTTCAGGTGTTCCTCGGGGATCTCCTCGAGAAAGCGCGAGCGCATGGCGTAGCGCGTCTGGCCGTGCAGCATGCGGCTCTGCGCCAGGGTCAGCGTCAGCCGCTCGCGCGCGCGGGTGATGGCCACGTACATCAGGCGGCGCTCCTCCTCGAGGCCGCCGGCGTCCAGCAGGCTGTTCTCGTGGGGGAACAGCCCCTCCTCGAGGCCCGTGATGAACACCACGTCGAATTCCAGGCCCTTGGCCGCATGGACCGTCATGAGCTGCACCGCGTCCTCGCCGGCCTGTGCCTGATTGTCGCCCGCCTCGAGCGAGGCGTGGCTGAGGAACGCCGCCAGGGGCGACATCACGGCGGGCGGCGGCTCCATGGGCAGCCCGAAGGCCGGATCCGGGACGGGGCCTCCTTCAGGCGCGGCAGGTGTCCGAGCCCGCCCGAAAGCAGCCTCCGGAGCCGATTCCGCCCCCCGCGAGGCATCCGCCCCGGCCGGTTCGAAGCCCGGACCGGGGGCCCCTTCCGTCTCCGGCGCGGCAGGTGTCCCGGCCGGCCCCGAGGCCCGCGGGTCCGTGCCGGCAAGCGCGCCGGCATCGGGGATGCGGCCGGCGGCCAGGCCCTGGAAACCCTCCTCGGCGACGAAGGCCGCGGCGGCGTTGACCAGTTCCTGCAGGTTGTCCAGCCGGTCCTGGCCCTCGCGGTCGGCGCGGTAATGCGCCTCCAGCCCGCTCTGGTGCACGACGTGGCCGATGAGCTCGGGCAGGTCCAGGGACTGCGCCTCGTGCGCCATGTCCTGGATCAGGGCCGCGAAGCGCGTCAGGTTGGCGCCGCCCTTGCCCGCCATGTAGGGCACCGCGCCGAACAGGCTGACGCCGTACTGCGCGGCCAGGTCGGCCTGCTGCTCGAGCGTGCGCGCGCCGATGCCGCGCGCCGGGAAGTTGACCACCCGCATCCAGGACGTATCGTCCTGCGGATTGTCGATCAGGCGCAGGTAGGCCAGGACGTGCTTGACCTCCTGGCGCTCGAAGAATCGCTGGCCGCCATAGACCCGGTACGGCACGCGCGCCGAGAACAGGGCATGCTCGATCGGCCGGGACTGGGCATTGCTGCGGTAGAGCACGGCGATCTGGTGCGGCGCGAGCCCCTCGCGGATCGAGGCGCGGATCTCGTCGACCAGCCACTGCGCCTCGAGCGCGTCGGAGGCCTGCTCGACCACGCGCAGCGGCTCGCCCTCGGGCCGCTCGGTCCAGAGGTTCTTGCCCAGGCGGTGGGCATTGTGCGCGATCAGGGCATTGGCCGCGTCCAGGATGTGGCCGTGCGAACGGTAGTTCTGCTCGAGGCGGATCACGTTGCCACGGGCGTAGCGCTGCTCGAAATCGGCCATGTTGCCCACGTTGGCGCCGCGGAAGGCATAGATCGACTGGTCGTCGTCGCCGACGGCGAACACCGGGGTGTGCGCCCCCGCCAGCAGCATCAGCCAGCGGTACTGCAGCACGTTGGTGTCCTGGAACTCGTCGACCAGGATGTGCTGGAAGCGGCGCTGGTAGTGCTCGCGGATCGGCGCCTCGCGCTGCAGCAGCTCGTAGGCGCGCAGCAGCAGCTCGCCGAAGTCGACCACGCCCTCGCGCTCGCACTGGTCCTGGTAGCGCTGGTACAGCTCGGCGAGGCGCCGGCCCTGCGGATCGCGGACGTCCAGGTCCGAGGGACGCAGGCCGTCCTCCTTGGCGGCGTTGATCATGCGCTGGACGTCGCGCGGCGGAAAGCGCTCGTCGTCGATCCCCGCGGCCTTGATCATGCGCTTGATGGCCGAGAGCTGGTCGGCGCCATCCAGGATCTGGAAAGCCTGCGGCAGGCCCGCGTCGCGGTGATGCGCGCGCAGCAGGCGGTTGCACAGGCCATGGAAGGTGCCGACCCACATGCCGCGCGTATCGAGGGGCAGCAGGGCCGACAGGCGCGCGAGCATCTCGCGCGCGGCCTTGTTGGTGAAGGTCACGGCCAGCAGCCCGTACGGGCTGGCCTGCCCGGTCTGGATCAGCCAGGCCATGCGCGTGGTCAGCACCCGGGTCTTGCCGCTGCCGGCCCCGGCCAGCACCAGGGCGTGCACGGCGGGCTGCGTGACGGCCTCGCGCTGCCGTTCGTTCAGGCCATCGAGGATCATGCGGCGTAGCAGCGCAGGCGGCGCGAAAACTGCTCGAGGCCCTCGATGCCGCTCTGCTGGGCGCGCTGGCACCAGGCGCGCAGGTCGGCCAGCAGTTGCTCGCTGCTCGCGCTGGAGGATTCCCACAAGGCGGTGAGCTCGCGCCGCATCTGCACCAGGGTCGAGAGCGCCGGCGCCATGGCCAGGGCGCGGTCGACCTCGGCGCGCTGCGCCGGCGGCAGGTCGGATCCCCCGTGCAGCAGCCACTTGCGGCAGCGGCGCAGCAACTGCCACTCGCCCTGGCGGGCGCGGGCGGCGGCCAGCTCGCGGGCCACGGCCTTTTTCAGGACCCGGCTGTAGCGCGCGAGGACCTCGTAGCGGTGGGCGATGATGCCTTGCAGGTGGGCCTCGTCCAGGGACTCGATCGGGACGGCCTCGGCGCGCTGCAGGCGCAGGCGCGGCGCGACCCGGCGGACCCGCGCCAGCCCCAGGGCCTGCAGGATGCGGATGTAGAGCCAGCCCAGGTCGAACTCATACCACTTGGTCGAGAACTTGGCCGACGTCCCGTAGGCATGGTGGTTGTTGTGCAATTCCTCGCCGCCGATCAGCAGCCCCCAGGGCGACACATTGGTGCTGTCGTCGGGGCAGGCGTAGTTGCGGTAGCCCCAGGCGTGGCCCAGGCCGTTGACCACGCCGGCCGCCCAGAACGGGATCCAGGCCATCTGGACCGCCCACACCGTCAGGCCGATCACCCCGAACAGCGCCAGGTCGGTGGCCAGCATGATCATGACGCCCAGCAGGTTGTGCCGCGCGTACAGATGGCGCTCGAGCCAGTCGTCGGGCGTGCCGTGGCCGAAGCGCGCCAGGGTCTCGGGATTGGCGGCCTCGGCGCGATAGAGCTCGGCGCCGCGGAAGAACACCTGCGCCAGGCCGAATACGGCGGGCGAATGCGGATCGCCCTCGCGCTCGCATTTGGCATGGTGCTTGCGATGGATGGCCACCCATTCCTTGGTCACCATCCCGGTGGTCAGCCACAGCCAGAAGCGGAAGAAATGCATCGCCGCCGGATGCAGGTCCAGGCCGCGATGCGCCTGGCCGCGGTGCAGGAAGATCGTGACGGCCATGATGGTGACGTGCGTGAGCACCAGGGTGACGGCAAGGAGTTCCCAGGCGTTCAGGTGCAGCAGGCCGCCCCGCAGGAAATGGAGGATCTCGTTCATGGCAATGGGCATGGTCTCCGGAGGGTCGAAGTCATGGGAAAAGTGTAGCCCAACCCTCCGCGGACGTCAGGCGGGCCCTTCATCCACGGAAGCGGGCGCATCGTCCACCTGGGGCGGCGCGGCGGCGGGCCCCCCCGCCTTGGCGCGCTGCATCACGGCGGCGAAGAACCCGTCGGTGCCGTGGCGATCGGGCCGCAGCCGCAGGAACGGCCCCTCCATTCCGGGCAGCGCGCAGCGCTCTCCCAGGACGTCCGCGGCCCCCAGCAGCGAAAACTCGGGATGCCCGGCCAGGAAGGCCTGCACCTGTTCCTCGTTTTCCTCGGGCAGGATGCTGCAGCTCGCATACACCAGCCGGCCGCCCGGCGCGACGCAGGCCGCGGCCTCGCGCAGGATGCTCGCCTGGGTGCGGCGCAGGGCCTCCAGGGCCTCGGGATGCTGGCGCCACTTGAGGTCGGGATTGCGCCGCAGGGTGCCCAGGCCGCTGCACGGGGCATCCACCAGCACTCGCTGCGCCTTGCCATGGAGGCGGCGCACGCGCGCATCCTTGTGCTCGGCGATCACCACCGGCACGATGTTCGACAGGCCGCTGCGCGCAAAGCGGGGCTTGGCGCGCGCGAGGCGCGCGGCCGAGACGTCGAAGGCGTACAGCCGGCCCGTCGAGCGCATCAGCGCGCCCAGCAGCAGCGTCTTGCCGCCCGCGCCCGCGCAGTAATCGATGACCATCTCGCCGCGCCGGGGCGCGACCAGCATCGCCAGGAGCTGGCTGCCCTCGTCCTGCACCTCGATCTCGCCGCGCTCGAAGGCCGACCAGCGATTGACCGGCGGACGGCCCTCGATGCGGATGCCCCAGGGGGAATACGGGGTGGGCCGCGGCGCCCAGCGGGCCTCGGGGCCCCGGCTCCAGGCCTCGAGCAGCGCGGCGCGCTCGATCTTGAACGGATTGACCCGCAAGTCCAGCGGGGCCGGGCGGTTGAGCGCCTCGAACAGCGCCTCGCCATCCTCGAGCGTGGCGGCGCGCTCGGCCAGCCAGTCGGGCAGGCTCAGGCGCACGGCGGCGGGCAGCGCGTGCGCATCGAAGGCGCGCACGTGGTCCAGCCAGGCGCGTTCGTGCCCGTCCAGGCCGGTGTCCAGGGTTTCGCGCGGCCAGACCGAGGCCAGGCCGAGGATGGCGAGGCGGCGGGCCGCCGGTCCCTGCCCGCTTTCGGCGAACTGCCGATAGCGGCGCAAGTGCCGCAGGACGTCGAAGACCGCCTCGGCGATTTCCCCGCGGTCCCGGCCGCCCGCCTTGGGGTGGGCGCGGAACCAGTGCGACAGCACGGCGTCGGCCGGATAGGCCCATTGCAGGACCTCGCCCAGCACCTGGCGCACCTGCTCGATGCGCGCGGCCGCCATCACATAGGGCCGCGCCGGCGCGTCCGGCGCGGACCGCGCACGGGATCCGCCCGGCGCAGCGGATCCGGGCCGGGGGCGGCGCCGGTCCGGCGCCTCGCCGCGCGGCGCGTCCGCGCGGGCGCCGCGCTCAGGCGCGGGACTGCGCCGCGGACGCCGCGGCTGATCGGATCTGGTCATGGGATTCCATCATGGTGTGAGGTCATGGGCCGTGAACGCGCGCCGCTCGACGCCGTCCACCCGCACCAGCCCGCCGGTGCCGATCGAGACCTGCCGCCGGGCCAGCCAGGCCGCGACCTCGGCGTAGACGTGGTGCTCGAGCGCCAGCAGGCGCGCGGCGAGGGTGTCGGCCGTATCGCCTGGCAGCACGGGGATCGCGCCCTGGGCGATGATCGGCCCGTGATCCAGCACGGGCGTCACGAAGTGTACCGTACATCCGTGCCACTGCACCCCCTGGGCCAGGGCCTGCGCGTGCGTGTGCAGGCCCGGGAAGGCCGGCAGCAGGGAAGGATGGATGTTGACGATGCGGCCCTCGAAGCGGCGCACCAGCTCCGCCCCCAGCACGCGCATGAATCCGGCCAGCAGCACGTAGTCGGGGGCGAGCTCGTCGATGCGCCGCGCCAGGGCCCGGTCGAAGGCCTCGCGGCTGTCGAACGCGCGATGCGGCAGGACCTCGGCCGGGATGCCGCGGGCGCGGGCCCATTCCAGGCCGGCGGCGTCCGCCCGGTTGGACAGCACCGCGCAGACCTCCGCCGGCAGGCCGCGCGCGGCGATGGCCTGGACGATGGCCTGCATGTTCGAGCCGCGGCCCGAAATCAGGATGAGGAAACGCACGGGGGATGCGGGCTGCTGCGCCAAGGTCTGGGCCTCCGACATACAATCGAGGCAAAATTGTAAACTCTTGCCTGTGAAATCCGCTCCCAGACTCTACCGCGGCCTGCCCCGGCGCGACTCGACCGCGCCCAGCGCGCTGACCATCGGCAACTTCGACGGCGTGCACCGGGGCCACCAGGCAATCCTGGCCCATGTCCGCGACCAGGCCGCGCTGCGCGGCCTCGTCCCCAGCGTCATGACCTTCACGCCCCATCCGCGCGCCTTCTTCGCCCGGCGGGGACACCGGCCCGAGCTCATCCCCACCCAGATCAGCGCCCTGCGCGACAAGGTCACGGCCCTGAGCGAGCACGGCATGCGCCAGATCGTCATCCTGCCCTTCCGCCAGCGGCTGGCCGACATGAGCGCCGAGGACTTCATCCGCCGGCTGCTGGTCGACGGCCTCGCCACGCGCTGGGTGCTGGTGGGCGAGGATTTCCGCTATGGCCACCAGCGCAGCGGCGACATCGCCCTGCTGCGCCGCATGGGCGAAATCCACGGCTTCGAGGTCCGGACCATCGCCGACGTGGTCGACGGCCAGGGCCGGCGGATCTCCAGCACCGAGCTGCGCACCGCGCTGGCCGTGGGCAATCTCGAGCGCAGCGCCGAGCTGCTGGGGACCCCCTACCGGATCAGCGGGCACGTGATCCACGGCAGCCGGCTCGGACGCGACCTGGGTTTCCCGACCCTGAACCTGCGCGTCCCCGAGCCCTGTGCCGCGCGCTCGGGGATCTACGTCGTGCGCGTGCACGGCCTGGGCCCCGATCCCCTGCCCGGGGTGGCGAGCCTGGGCGTGCGCCCCACCGTCACCTCCAGCGGGCGCCTGTTGCTCGAGACACACATCCTCGATCGCCGCGTGGACGCCTACGGTAAACTGGTGCGCGTCGAATTCCTCAAGTTCCTGCGCGACGAGGAAGCTTTCCCCGATCTACCCACACTGATCGCCGCCATCGAAAAGGATGTGCAAGGCGCTCGCGACCATTTCGCCTCCCATGGACTATAGAGACACTCTCAACCTCCCCGAATCCCCCTTCCCCATGCGGGGCAACCTGGCCAAGCGCGAACCCGGTTGGATCGCGGCCTGGGAGGAAAAGAAGGTCTACGCCGCCATCCGCGAGGCCGCCCGGGGCCGGCCGAAATTCGTCCTGCACGACGGCCCGCCCTACGCCAACGGCGACATCCACATCGGCCACGCGGTCAACAAGATCCTCAAGGACATCATCGTCAAGAGCCGCGACCTGGCCGGCTTCGACGCGCACTACGTGCCGGGCTGGGACTGCCACGGCATGCCCATCGAGATCCAGATCGAAAAGAAATACGGCAAGCACCTGCCCGTGGCCGAGGTCCAGTCCAAGGCGCGCGCCTACGCCACCGAGCAGATCGAGCGCCAGCGCAAGGACTTCAAGCGCCTGGGCGTGCTGGCCGACTGGGACCACCCCTATCTCACCATGAACCACAGCAACGAGGCCGACGAGCTGCGCGCGCTGGCGGGGATCATGAAAAAGGGCTATGTGTTCCGCGGCCTCAAGCCCGTGAACTGGTGCTTCGACTGCGGCTCGGCCCTGGCCGAGGCCGAGGTCGAGTACGCCGACCGCAAGGACCCGTCCGTCGACGTCGCCTTCGCCTTCGACGATCCGGCGGCGGTGGCGCGCGCCTTCGGCCTCGCGGGCGAGGCCGAGGCCGGCGCCATCGTCATCTGGACCACGACCCCCTGGACGCTGCCGGCCAACCAGGCCCTGAACCTGCACCCCGATCACGACTACGCCCTGCTGCGGCTCGCGCAGCCCCGCCCCACCGGCCCGCTGCTGATCGTCGCCGCCGAGCTCGCCGAGAGCTGCCTGCGCCGCTGGGGGCTCGAGGCCGAGGTCGTCGCGACGGCGCCGGGCGCGCGCCTGGCCGGCCTGGCCTTCCGCCATCCGCTGTACGGCGCCGACCCCGGCGGCTACCGCCGCCTGTCGCCCGTCTACCTCGGCGATTATGTGACGCTGGACTCCGGCACCGGCGTCGTGCATTCCGCGCCGGCCTACGGGATCGAGGACTTCCAGTCCTGCAAGGCCCACGGCATGGAGGACCACGACATCATCAATCCGGTGATGGGCGACGGCCGCTACGCCGACAGCCTGCCGCTGTTCGGCGGCGAGCTGATCTGGACGGCCAACCCGCGCATCGTCGAGGCCCTGCGCGAGGCGGGCGCGCTGCTGCACACCGAATCGCACGTCCACAGCTACATGCACTGCTGGCGCCACAAGACGCCCGTCATCTACCGCGCCACCAGCCAGTGGTTCGCGGGCATGGACCTGCGCCCCGACGGCGGCCCGAGCCTGCGCGAGCTGGCCCTGGCCGGCGTGGACGCCACCGCCTTCTACCCCGCCTGGGGGCGCGCGCGCCTGCACGCCATGATCGCCAACCGGCCCGACTGGACCCTCTCGCGCCAGCGCCAGTGGGGCGTCCCCATGGCGTTCTTCGTCCACAAGGAAACCGGCGAGTTGCACCCGCGCACCCTCGAGCTGCTCGAGCAGGTGGCCCAGCGCGTCGAGCGCGACGGCATCGAGGCCTGGCAGACCCTGGACCCCCGCGAGCTGCTGGGCGACGAGGCCGAGCAGTACGAAAAGAACCGCGACACGCTGGACGTGTGGTTCGATTCCGGCACCACGCACGCCACCGTCCTGGGCGGCCGCGACCACCAGATCAAGGGCTCGCACGCCGACGAGCTCGCCTGGCCGGCCGACCTCTACCTCGAGGGCTCGGACCAGCACCGCGGCTGGTTCCATTCCTCCCTGCTGACCGGCTGCATGCTGTACGGCCGGCCGCCCTACAAGGCCCTGCTCACCCACGGCTTCGTGGTCGACGGCCAGGGCAAGAAAATGAGCAAGTCCGTGGGCAACGTGATCTATCCCCAGGAGGTCTCGGACACCCTGGGCGCCGAGATCCTGCGCCTGTGGACCGCCGCCACGGACTATTCCGGCGAGCTGTCGATCAGCAAGCAGATCCTCGACCGCGTCGTCGAGAGCTATCGCCGCATCCGCAACACCCTCAAGTTCCTGCTGGGCAACCTGGCCGACTTCGACCCGGTCGCCGACGCGCTGCCGATCGGCGAACTGCTCGAGATCGACCGCTACGCCCTGCAGATGACCGCGGCCATGCAGGCCGAGGTGCTGGCGAGCTTCGAGCGCTACGAATTCCACACCGCCGTCTCGCGCCTGCAGATCTTCTGCTCCGAGGACCTGGGCGCCTTCTACCTGGACATCCTCAAGGATCGGCTCTACACCACCGGCCGGGACAGCGCGGCGCGGCACGCGGCGCAGACCGCGCTGCACCATGTCACCCACGCGCTGCTCAAGCTCCTCGCCCCCATCCTGTCCTTCACCGCCGAGGAGGCCTGGGACGACCTGCATGGCCGCGCCGGCACGCCCAGCATCTTCACCGGCCTGTTCCACCAGGTGCCGGCGCCGGCCGACGCCGCCGATCTCGCCGCGCGCTGGACGCGCCTGCGCGAGATCCGCGCCGAGGCCATGCGCGAGATCGAGGCCGTGCGCACCCGCGGCGAGATCGGCTCGTCGCTGGCGGCCGAGCTCGACTTCCGCGCATCGGGCGCGGATCTCGCCCTGCTCGAGAGCCTGGGCGACGACCTGCGCTTCGTCTTCCTGGTGTCGCGCGCCGAGGTCCATCCGGCGCAGGGGCCGCTCGCGATCGAGGTCCAGGCCAGCACGCACCGGAAATGCGGCCGCTGCTGGCACCACCGCGCCGACGTGGGGCACGATGCCGCTCATCCCGAGCTCTGCGGTCGCTGCACCGACAATCTGTTCGGCGACGGCGAGCCGCGCAGCCATGCCTGAGCCGGCCGCGGCCCGCCCGGCGCGCCTCGCCCGGATGGCCGGATGGCTGGCGCTCGCCGCCGTGCTGATCGTGCTCGACCAGGCCAGCAAGTCGGCCATCGAGGGCTGGCTGGCCTACGGCGAGCGCGTCCCCGTCCTGCCGGTGTTCGACCTGACCCTGCTCTACAACGCCGGCGCCGCCTTCAGCTTCCTCGCCGACGGGGACGGCGGCCAGCGCTGGCTGTTCACCGGCATCGCGCTGATTGCCGCCATCGTCATCCTCCGGCTACTCTATACCCATGCGGGACAAGGCCTGTTCTGCGCGTCCCTCGCCTGCATCCTGGGCGGCGCGCTGGGCAACGCGCTCGACCGCGTCGCCCACGGGCACGTGGTGGATTTCCTGCTGTTCTACTGGAAGGACTGGTATTTCCCGGCCTTCAACATCGCGGACATCGCCATCACCTGCGGCGCGGCCCTGCTGATCCTCGACGAGATCGTGCAGGCGCGGCGGCGCAAGGCGGCGCCCTGAACCTCCGGAGGCAACCATGCTCGAACTCGCCGGCACTCGCATCGTACTGGGCCTGACGGGCGGCATCGCCTGCTACAAAACGGCCGAGCTGCTGCGCCGCATGCTGGACCAGGGCGCCCGGGTGGACGTGGTCATGACCGAGGCCGCCACGCATTTCATCACCCCGACGACCATGCAGGCGCTCTCGGGGCGTCCGGTGTACCTGGATCCGCTGGATGCCCGGATCCCGAACAGCATGGCGCACATCACCCTCACCCGCGGGGCGGACGCGGTCCTGATCGTGCCGGCCAGCGCCGATTTCATGGCCAAGCTCGCGCATGGGCACGCCAACGACCTGCTGTCGACCCTCTGCGTGGCGCGCGGCGACGTCCCGCTGCTGATCGCGCCCGCGATGAACCGCGAGATGTGGACCCACCCGGCCACCCAGCGCAACGCCGAGCAGCTCCGCGCGGACGGCACCGTCCTGCTCGGCCCCGCAGAGGGCGACCAGGCCTGCGGCGAGACCGGCGAGGGCCGCATGCTCGAGCCCGGCCAGATCCTCGATGCGCTGGTCGCCCATTTCCAGCCCAAGGTGCTGGCCGGCCGGCGCGTGCTGCTGACGGCGGGGCCGACCAGCGAGCCCATCGATCCCGTGCGGGTCATCACCAACCGATCCTCGGGGCGCATGGGCTACGCCCTGGCGCGCGCGGCCGCCGAGGCCGGCGCCACGGTCGAGCTGGTCTCGGGCCCGACCGCCCTGCCCACGCCTGGCGGCGTGACCCGCATCGACGTGGGCACGGCCGCGCAGATGCACGCCGCCGTGATGGCCCGCGCCCCCGCGGCCGACCTGTTCATCGCCGTCGCGGCCGTGGCCGACTGGGCGGTGGCCCAACCCTCGGCCACCAAGCTCAAGAAGCAGGACGGCAAGCCGCCGGCGCTGTCCTTCATCCAGAACCCCGACATCCTCGCCGAGGTGGCCGCCCTGGACGGCGGACCCTGGTGCGTGGGATTCGCCGCCGAGACCGACCGCCTGGACGAGCATGCCGAGGCCAAGCGCCGGCGCAAGGGGGTGCCGCTGATGGTCGGCAACCTCGCCCAGGACACCATGGACGCCGAATCCGCCCGCCTGGTGCTGTACGACGAGGCGGGCGCCCATCCGCTGGACAGGCAGCCCAAGCTGCACGCGGCGCGCGCGCTGATCCGCGAGATCGCGCGGCGCCTGCCCGCTTGAACCCCGTCCCTCATCAATCCCCGGCCGCCGGACGAGCGGCCGCCTTGCCTGGAACCCCATGCGATCCATCGCCCTGAAGATCCTCGATCCCCGGATGAACGACTGTCTGCCCGCCTACGCCACGCGCGGCTCGGCGGGACTGGACCTGCGCGCCTGCCTCGACGCCCCGCGCACGCTCGCCCCGGGCGACGCCGACCTGGTCCCCACCGGCCTGGCCATCCATATCGCCGACCCGGCCTATGCGGGCATGATCCTGCCGCGCTCGGGCCTGGGCCACAAGCACGGCATCGTGCTGGGCAACCTGGTGGGACTGATCGACTCGGACTACCAGGGCCCCCTGATGGTCTCGGTCTGGAACCGCGGCGCGCAGCCCTACACCCTGCAGCCCATGGAGCGCCTGGCCCAGCTCGTGATCGTGCCGGTCCAGCAGGTGAGCTTCGACGTCGTGGAGGAATTCGCCGACAGCGAGCGCGGCAAGGGCGGATTCGGCAGCACCGGCCGCGGCTGAACCGATCCGCGGCGCGCCGCCCTCGGGTACGGCGCCCGCACCAGCCATGCTGGCGCGTTCGGTGCCGCTGGAAAACGGCCTTCAGGCCGTCTCCTCCTCGCCCAGGTAGGCGGCGCGCACCTTGGGGTCGTCGATCAGCTCGCGCGAGGAGCCCGACAGGATGATCCGGCCCGATTCCATCACGTAGCCGCGCGAGCTTACCTCCAGGGCGAGCCGGGCGTTCTGCTCGATCAGCAGGATGGTCACCCCCTCGGCGGCGATGGCGCGGACGACCTCGAAGACCTTTTCCACCATCAGGGGCGCGAGCCCCATCGAAGGCTCGTCGAGCAGGAGCAGGCGCGGCTTGGAGACCATGGCGCGGCCCATCGCCAGCATCTGCTGCTCGCCGCCCGAGAGCGTGCCCGCCGATTGGCGGCGGCGCTCGGCCAGGCGCGGGAACAATTCGAAGACGCGCGCGATGGTGGCGCGCACCTCGGCATGGTCCTTGCGGGTGTAGCCGCCGATGCTCAGGTTTTCCTCGATGGTGAGCTGCCCGAAGATCCCCCGCCCCTCGGGCACCATCACCAGGCCGTCGAGGACCATCTCGTGGACAGGCCGGCCGAGGATCGGACGGCCGTCGTAGAGGATCTCGCCGCCGGCGGCCGGCACCAGGCCGCAGATCGCGCGCAGAGTCGTGCTCTTGCCCGCGCCGTTGGCGCCGATCAGGCTCACGAGCTCGCCGCGCCCGACCCTCAGGTCCAGGCCGCGCACGGCGCGGATGCCGCCATAGGATACGTCGAGGCTGCGGATTTCCAGCAGGTCGTGGGTCGTCGTCATGCGGGGTCTCCGTGTGCGGCGGCGGCCGCGCCCGCCCCCAGATAGGCCTCGATCACGCGGGGGTCGCGCTGCACGTCGGCCGGCCGGCCCTCGGCCAGCACCTTGCCGTATTCCAGGACCAGGACCCGGTCGCACAGCCCCATGACCAGCTTCATGTCGTGCTCGATCAGCAGCACAGTGACGCCGTCGGCGCGGATCTTTTCGATGAGGCGGCGCAGCACCAGGGTCTCGGAGGCGTTCATGCCCGCCGCGGGCTCGTCCAGGGCGAGGAGCATGGGCTCGGTCGCCAGCGCGCG
>Ga0180216_1000764_pt1 | contig 31102 bp, 33 predicted proteins | sample eDN3rd37CBELigMG_FD_128879 | JGI IMG/M metagenome (GOLD analysis project Ga0180216, IMG submission 128879) | Enriched Miracle-Growth compost microbial communities from Emeryville, California, USA - eDNA 3rd pass 37_C BE-Lig MG (version 2)... ... | reverse complement strand
TCAAGCAGAACCGCGCTGTGGCAACGAGATACGACAAGCTCGCGGTCCGCTACGCGACCACCGTGCGCATCGCCGCTATCAATCTGTGGCTGCGATCAGCCACCTTTTGAAACACGGCCTAGGTGCGGTAGTGCGGAAACTGTTGGAACGTATGCGCTGGAGAACGGTCGTGACCCGGCCGGCGTGCCACGGGGGTGTCGGCCGATCCGTCCTATCGGGGTGTATTCGCGTCCAGGAAACGGGGCACCGTGTAGTCGAGTTCGAGATCGGGATTCGGAGAATACTTGCCGGAGAACGGCACTTGTCCTCGACAAAACACCTGGAACCGGCGTCGGGTGAACCGCCACCCCTCGGCGAACCGTGCGAGTGTGTCCTCGTACACGCCGAAGTTGCAGGTGCGCTTGTCCTCGTCGTCGGTTGCGGGCCATTCCGACACGGATCAACTCGCCGCGGCGGTGTCACCTGCAACCTCGATGGTCCCGTGCGTGCAGGTGAGAATCCTGAACTTCAGTGGGCCGATGTCTTGTCGGGAATCGACCCGATCCTCTCTCGCCCGACGATATCCGGCACACTGTCTGCGGAGAGGGCCCCGTCCTCGGAGTAACATGCCGCGGCTGTAGATCCGTCGCCCCGCATCACGGCCTGGCTGTAGTCATCGGTGAGCTCGCAGATGGCGATCTCGCCGAGGAGCGACCTGTGGCGATCGGTCACGGAATCCCGCCGTCCGAACGGACGATGGTGCCTGTCGTGTAGCTCGAGGCGTCGCCGGCAAGGAACAATGCGGCGCCCACGATCTCGTGAGGATTGCCGATGCGCTTCAGGTGCAGACGCTCGGACATGCGGTTGGTGTGGTCCATGTCCCACGCCGCTGCGATATCGGTGAGGTACTGCCCTGGCATGAGGGTATTGACCCGAACCTCGGGGCCCAGAAGCTGGGCGAAGCCCTCGGTCATCGCGTTGAGGCCGTTCTTTGCAGCGGCATAGGGAATGATCGACCCCATCGGTCGCAGCGATCCCGTGCTGCTGACGTTGATGACTGTGCCGGAGCCTTGCGCTTTCATTCGGGTGCCGACTAGTTGGGTGAGCCGGAACGGGCCCTTGAGGTTGAGATTCAGGACGCTGTCGTACATCTTCTCGGTGACATCGGTGACGTCGTCGTAGACGGGCGACATGCCGGCGTTGTTGACGAGGATGTCGATGTGCCCGAACCGCTCGTAAGCTGCGTCGACAAGACCTTCGATCTCGTCCCATCGGCCCATATGGCATCCATAGGCGAGAGCGTTGCGGCCGGTGGTCTGCTCGATCTCGGTGGCCACAGCCTTACAGTTCTCGAGTTTGCGGCTGGCGACGACGACGTCTGCGCCGGCGCGGGCGAAGGCGAGTGCCATTTCTTTGCCCATACCGCGGCTACCGCCGGTGATGAGGGCGACCTTGTCTGTGAGGCTGAACAGATCGAAGGGGGACTGTGACTCCGGCGCCGCCTGGCCGGTACCGTCGTTCATACTGGGATTCATAAATATCCTCGGATCAGAATCGGATTACTCGGTATGAAGAAAGATACATCAGGACTGCGGTCATCGGCAGTCCCCAGCAGGGTCGCACAGGCGGCCGAGCGCCGCACGGCACGTCAGCGGAAGTCCGCAGAGGACGAGATACAGCGAATCCTTGCGATAACACTCGAACTCATCGAGAAGTCCGCGCCCGCAATCCCTTCCATATCCGATATCGTGTCGGCTGCCGGGATCTCGAACCAGACGTTGTACCGTTCCTTTCCCAGTAAGGACGACCTTCTCCTCGCCGTGCTGGAGCAGGGCACGATGCGGGTTGCGGACTACCTGCGCGACCGCATGTCGCGCGCGAAGAACCCCCGCGAACAGATTCTGGAGTGGACCCGTGGCGTACTGCGTCAGGTCACCGATACAGACGCCGCGCAGACGAGCCGGGCGGTACTGGAACCACTGAAAAGGTCCGGAGATTCGGGTTCGGGTAATACGCCGAACGAGTTGTTGTATCCCCTCCGCGAGTTGCTCTCCGTTCCGCTGAAGGAACTGGGAGCCGATCCGCGCCGTGACGGCGATTGCATTGCCGATCTCGTGCTGGGTGCCATGCGTCGCCACTTATGGAATGGGACGGCACCGACCCGCGCGGAAGTCGAGTGGACCGGTCGGTTCGTGCTCGGCGGGCTCGACGCCGGCATCGAGGGTAAGTCCTGAATGGGAGCTGAGCGAGCGAAACGCGATGACCAATCGAAGGGGAAACGAATGGCCAGAGGAGTCGGTGACCTGACGGGTGCTGTGTGTCGTTACAGGCGGTGCGTCGGGGATCGGTTACGCAGTGTCTCGCGCCCTGCGCGACCGCGCGGCGACAGTCGTCATCTCGGACGTTGATCAATCGGCACTCGACAGTGCTGCAGCAGCCCTCGATGTGGTGGGGGTCCAAAGCGACGTGAGTCGGTCTTCGGATGTCGAGCGCTCGGCCGAAGAGACTCTCAACCGATACGGCCGGATCGACGTAGTGGTCAACAACGCCGGAGTCGCCCGCGTAGCGCCGTTCGAGGAGCTGAGCGAGGAGGACTTCCAGTGGCTGGTGGATGTGAATCTGCGGGGTGTGGTGCACGGCGTACGGACGTTCTTGCCGATCATCGAGCGCACGTCACGTGCGGGATTCGTCGTCAACACTGCATCGATGGCAGGACTTCGAGCTGCGCCTCGGCTCACGGCGTATGCGGCGACGAAGTTCGCGGTAGTCGGATTGACCGAGGCTCTCGATGAGGAACTCACCGCACGTGGATCTCACGTGGGTGTGGGGGTTGTTGTCCCGGGGCAGGTCCGCTCGCATATCGGTGCCAGCGAACGAAACCGGCCCGGTGGACTCACCCATCCTATTGCGCAGCAAGCCGAATCTCCGTCACTCCTCGAGGCGGACGTGGTGGGCGACATCGTGGCCGACGCCATCGAGCGCGGTGATTTGTACATCGTGACCCACCCGGAGCGGCTCGAGTCGGTCAGGGAGCGACATCGCCGGATCGAAGCGGCATTCGAAGCAGCCGACGCCCGTAGCGGAAGGGCAGCGTCGAATAGGTGACTCGGTGTCAGATAACTCGGTCAACAAGCTGTGGGCTGGTCTCGATTTTCTGCATCGAGAAGCTCTAGAGCGAGGTGTAGGCATGCGCAGGGTTGACGCGTGTGATCACGCTCACTAGCATACGACGTGTCAGATATTCCGGGTGATTCGTTCTCGACCTGCCCACTCTGTTTTCACGTCCCAGCTCGACCCTCGAAGGAGTCGCTGTGCCGCTTCAGGACCATATGCACTTGATTTCGGTAGACGATCATCTGATCGAGCCGCCGAACGTGTGGTCGGACCGCTTGCCGAAGAAGTTCATCGACGAGGGCCCGCGCATCATCGAAAAGGACATGAGCACCGAGCACGGTGACGAGGGTCTGTCCGCGCTCCTGCTGGACACCGCTCGCCACGGCAAGAAGTCCTCTGCACCGAAACTTGCGGAGGTCTGGCAGTACGAGGGTCGGATCTATCCGAACATCGGCCTGAACGCGGTCGCGGGTAAGAAGCCGCAGGAATACGGTATGGACCCGACCCGGTACTCCGACATGCTTCCCGGTTGTTACGACGTCGATGCCCGCGTACAGGATATGGACATCGACGGGGTTCAAGCGGCGCTGTGTTTCCCGTCCTTTCCCCGGTTCGCCGGCACAGTGTTCCTCGAAGGCAAGGACAAGGAGCTCGCACTGCTGTCGGTCAAGGCGTGGAACGACTTCCACCTCGACGAGTGGGCCGGTGCCCACCCGGACCGATTCATCCCCCTCATGATCGTGCCGCTGTGGGACCCGGCCGAGGCGGCGAAAGAGATCTACCGCTGTGCCGCCAAGGGTGCCAGGGCGATCACATTCCCCGAGAACACCGTCGGACTGGGCTTGCCGTCGTTCTATACCGACCACTGGGATCCGGTCTTCCGCGCCGCGGAGGAGACCGGTATGCCGCTGTGCATGCACTTCGGATCTTCGGGCAGGGCCCCCATTACGTCGCCTGAAGCACCGATGGCGGTGATGATTTCGCTGTTCGGTACCAACTCGATGGACGCGACGGCGGATCTGCTGTTCTCTCCGGTGTTCTACAAGTTCCCCAATCTGAAGGTCGCGTTGTCCGAGGGCGGCATCGGCTGGATGCCGTACCTGCTCGAGCGGATCGACCTGACCTGGGAGAAGCATCGTTGGTATCAGAACGTGAACAAGGAGGTCCGACCCTCCGATTTGTTCCGTGAGCACATGTACGGATGCTTCATCGACGACTTCGAGGGCGTCGCTCGTCGTGAACAGATCGGCATCGACAACATCACGTGGGAGTGCGACTACCCGCACTCCGATTCGAACTGGCCCAACAGTCGTCAGTACACGGCGAAGCTGCTTCAGGACGTTCCGGACGAGGACGCGCACAAGATCGTCGAGCTCAACGCCCGCAAGCTCTACAACTTCCCCCGCATCGACGGAAAGTAACGAGTACGAAAAATGGCTCACGAGAAGGAAATCCACGCCTCGGACTGGACAGATCAGGATCTGCTCACCAAGGACGAGGCCGGTGAACGGCTCGACGACGAGATCGAGTCGACTCGCGCCCGCCTGAACGAACTCGAGGTGCAGGATGTGGCCGGGACCGACGTGGCTGCGTCACTCGCCCTCGTCCGGCGCCGACTGACCGCGATGGAGAGTCTGCGCGGCACCCTGTGAGCTCCGGCCGGGCCGTCTTCCTGCGATGCGGGAAGGCGGCCCGGCCTGTTCTGCACATGCCGCGCTGTCCGAACTTGTTATATCCCTTGACGAAAGGCAAGTCTGTGAGTGAGCGACTGAAGGGTAAGACCGTACTGGTGACGGGCTCCACCCGTGGCATCGGACGATCCATGGCGGAGCATTTCGCGGCGGAGGGCGCGCGTGTCGCGGTCACCGGACGCACGGTGGAGCGCGGGCGCAAGGTGGTCGACAGAATCCGAGCGGCGGGTGGAGAAGCCGAGTTCTTCCCTCTCGATGTCTCGTCGGAAGAGAGTATCCGGGGGGTGGTCGAAGCGGTCGTTGAACGGTTCGGCGGACTGTCGACCCTGGTCAACAATGCGGCCCCCACCGACGCGGTGGCCGGCACGATGAAGCCCCTCCATGAGTACGACACCGCGGAGTGGGAACGAATCATGACCGGAACACTCACCGGAAATGTCTTCTGGGCCACAAAGTATGCGTGGTCGCATCTCGTCCAGGCGGACGGGGCGTCCATTCTCAACATTTCTTCCGGGCAGTCGCTGTCCGGCTTCAAGGGCTTCGCAGCGTACGGAGCGGCGAAGGCCGGAGTCAACAGTCTGACCCGATCCCTGGCGGTCGAGGGCAGCGCGGACGGGATCCGCGCCAACTGTATCCTCGTCGGCCGCGTCGTCGCGTCGAAAGGCGACTCCGGCCACCACACCGGAGGCGGGCGCCTGACCCGTATCGGCAACCCGATGGACATTGCTTACGCTGCCACGTGGTTGGTCTCCGACGAGGCCGAGTTCGCCACCGGATCGATGGTTACCGTGGACGGTGGATTCTCGATCAACGGCGATGCCGCATCCGACGCGGAAAAACTTGCTGCTCAATTGGTCTGAACTTTCAGTGCTCCGGAAGACGCGCCACAACGGCCTCGGAGGGCATGATGCGGGCCAGTGCCCCGATTGAGTTCTCCAGCATCTCGGTGTGCGCCTGCGGGGATGTGCCTGCAGTGCAGTCCTCGGCCAGAACGACGTGGTAACCACGATTTACTGCTTCGCTTGCAAGTCCCGGGATGGCGACGTTGGTCGAGACGCCGGCCAAGACGACGGTGCGAACGCCTTCGAGGCGAAGCATCGCGTCCAGGTCGGTGCCGTAGAAGGCGGTGATGCCGGTAGCGCGCCTGCTCACGACGTCTTCCGGCTCGGGTCCGAGTTCGGACGGAATCTCCACGTCGGGTGTGCCCTCGATCAAGCTGCGTGTGCGCAGAGCCATCGTGCCGAGGTACGAGTTCGGGAGCATCCCGCGCTGGTCGGCGCGGTGCTCGATGATGCAGTGCACCACAGGTAGGCCACGATCGCGGAACTGTCGGGCGAGCGCCGCAGTGCGACCGACGATCTTCCGTTCGGCGGCCTCGCGTGCGAGCCCTGACGATACGGAGAGACCTGGGTCGAGGATGCCGCGCTGGCATTCGCTGATCACCAGGGCAGGGGCGGGGAAGTGGTCCGGCACGAAGAGCCTCCAGATTGTGACAGATGAGCCAGTTCGCAAGATCTTATCTCATCAACTCTCGGCAAAAACCCTGTTCACCGGTGTTGTGTAATAGTGACATTACTGCCAGAATCAGAAGAAATATCCGCGGCGGCACAGGCTGTGCCCGCGAAAAATCGAGGCAGGTTGTGATGGTGGGGACCGAGTCTGTGGCGTCGCTCTTGATGGATCTGGATTGGTGGCAGTACCGCTCCGCCGAACGTGACGACTTCTTCGCGTCGTTGCGCCGGGAGAACCCGCGCGCGTTCGTTCCGGTGGGTGCGCGGGGGTTCTGGGCGCTGACGCGCCACGCGGATGTCCTGGAAGTATCGCGACGCCCCGAGGACTTCTGTTCGGGTGAAGGTACGCAGATCTTCGACCAGCCGGTAAAGCTTCGTGAATACCGGGGCTCGTTCATCGACATGGACAACCCTGAGCATGCGCGGTTGCGGAAGATCGTGTCGCGTGGGTTCACCAATAAGGCATTGTCGTCGATTCGCGAGGATATCGAAGCGACAGTCACCGAGATCCTCGACGAGATGCCGCATGGTGGCTGTGATTTCGTCTCCGCCTTTGCGTCGCTGGTGCCATTGCGGATCATCGACAATCTGCTGGGTATTCCGAGGGAACACGAGGCGTTCATCCTCGAGGCGACCAACGTCCTGCTCGGCGCGGTAGACCCGGAATACGTGCCGGATCAGAGCTCCGAAGGTCTTGCCTCGGCGATGACAGCGGCGAGTAAGAGATTGATCGCGATCCTGAACGATCTCGCCGAGGAGCGGATCGCCGAGCCGAAGGACGATCTCATCACGAGGCTCGTCGCCGCCAACGACGCGGAGAACCTGACGCCGCAGGAGATGGCGAAGTTCTTCATTCTCCTGGTCGGCGCGGGGAACGAGACGACCCGCAACGCCATCTCCCACGGCCTGTATCTGCTCACGAAATATCCGGAGCAGCGCGACAAGTGGCTGTCCGATTACGATCGATACGCACCCACGGCGATCGAGGAGATCCTCCGCGTTGCCAGTCCTGTGGTGCACATGCGCCGTACCGTCACCCGCGACGGCGTCCGGCTGGGCGATCAGGAATTCGGCAAGGGCGACAAGGTGGTGCTCTGGTACGGCTCGGCGAATCGCGACGAATCGGTCTTCGCGAACCCGTACGACTTCGACATCACCCGCGATCCCAATCCGCACCTGGCCTTCGGCGCTCCCGGGCCTCATTTCTGCTTGGGCGCTCACCTGGCCCGCTTGGAAATGCACGTTGCGTTCCGGATGCTCTTCGAGCGTTTTCCGGATATCCACACCGTCGGAGAACCGGACGTGCTGCGCGCCAATTTCCTGAACGGCATCAAGCACCTTCGTGTCGAGTACACGGCGCCCTGACAACAGTACAACTTACGAAGACCATGGGTCGAGGAGGATTCGGTGACCGACGTCATTGACGGACAGACGCAGAGTACGGACAGCGTGCTTCGGCAGCTGGAGGGTGGGGTCCTGACGATCACGCTCAACCGGCCGGAAGCCGCGAACGCCCTGCGGCCCGATGACCGCAACGAGTTGATCCGCCTCTTCGAGGAGGCCGGGGGAGACCCCGACGTGCGCGTCGTCGTGCTGCGAGCGAACGGCAGGCATTTCTGCGCCGGTGCGGACGTGCTCCGGGTCGCGGGCGATCGCGCGACCAAGGTCAAGAGGGTCACCGGGGCGATGTACACCATCATGACCGGCGCACAGCGACTGATCGCGTCAGTGCTCGACTGCCCCAAGCCTGTTGTCTCCGTCGTACAGGGTGCAGCGGCCGGCATCGGGGCGCATCTGGCATACGCATCGGATCTGGTGGTCGTGTCGGAGAACGCATACTTTGCAGAGTCGTTCGTCAAGCGTGGCCTAGTCGTCGACGGCGGCGGTGCCTACCTGCTGCCCCGCCGCATCGGTATGCAGCGCGCAAAGGAGATGGTCTTCTTCGGGGAGAAGTTGTCGGCGCGTGACGCTCTCGATCTCGGGTTGGTGAACCGCGTGGTTCCCGTCGAGGAACTCGACTCGACCACAGAGGAATTCACGTCTCGCTTGGCTGTCGCGCCCACCAGTTCCATTGCCCTGACGAAGCGGCTGTTCAACGATTCCCCCGACGTCGACCGCACGCAGTCCTTTGTCGCAGAGGCGATGGCGCAGGAGATTCAGGGCTATTCGCAGGACAGCAAGGAAGGCGTGCAAGCTTTCGTGGAGAAGCGCGACGCCGACTACGTGGGTTGGTGAGGGGCGATGGCCGAGAAGACCGCATCCGAAGAGACTGCTGCACCGGAGAAGCCGCGCGCAGACATTCCGACCGTCGAGGCCGCGACCGCTCCCTACTGGGACGCGGCCACGCATGGAAAGCTGTTGATCGCGAAGTGCGGTGAGTGCGACAAGGTGCACCACTACCCGCGACCGTTCTGCCCATTCTGCTGGAGTGAGGACGTGACCGCAGTGGAAGCCAGCGGACGCGGGACCTTGTACACGTATTCGACCGTGTATGTGAACGATCTTCACCCGTTCAAGTCGCGGCTGCCGTATGTGGCGGCTCTGGTGGAACTCGAAGAAGGTCCGCGCGTGATGACCAATATCGAAGGGTGCGAACCCGACGCGCTGGAGGTCGGGATGGCAGTAGAGGTTGCGTTCCGGTCTTTGACCGACGAGCTCGACGCGACGATCTTCCGTCCTGTTGCAGCAACCGATCGGTAGAAGCGAATCTTCCAGTAGAAGGAGACATTTCATGGGTAAATTGCTCGAGGGTAAGGTTGCGCTGGTCACGGGCGCCGGTCACGGCATCGGTCGCGCACATGCGTTGGAGTTGGCCGGCCACGGCGCGACCGTGATCGTCAATGATCTGGGGACTTCGGTCAGCGGCGAGGGCACCGGCAAGGTCGCCGACGAGGTGGTGCAGGTCATCGAGGATCGCGGCGGCCGGGCGATCTCGGATTTCAGTGACGTCGGTGACGAGGAGCAGGTGGATCTGCTGGTGGAACGGGCGTATTCGCAGCTCGGTCGCCTCGACATCGTGGTCAACAATGCCGGGATCGTGCGGGACCGGGCGATCTGGAACATGAGCGCCGAGGACTTCGACCTGGTGATGCGGGTGCATGTGCGTGGATCGTGGTTGACCAGTCGCGCGGTGGCACGTAAGTGGCGTGAGGAGTCGAAGGCATCCGGCGGCAAGGTGTACGGCCGAATCATCAACACCACGTCGGGCGCCGGGCTGCAGGGGCACTTCGGTCAGACGAACTATGCTCCGGCGAAGGCCGCGATCGCGGGATTGACCCAGACGTTGAGTCTGGAGCTGGCATCGATCGGTGCCACGGTCAACGCGATCAGTCCAGGAGGTCTCACTCGGATGTCGGCGACGATGCCGGGTCGCGCGGAGGCGGTCGAACCCGATCAGCGTACCGATGACGTGTTCGATCCGAAGGACCCGTCGTTGGGGTCGCCCGTCGTGGCGTGGCTGGCGAGCCCGGAGGCCGGGCATGTCAGTGGTCAGGTAATCAAGGCGTTGGGCGAGAACATCTCGTGGCTGCGGGGCTGGACGCCCATTGCGACGGTGTCGAACAACGGAAATCGTTGGGACGCAGAGAAACTCGGTGCGGTATTCGCTACCGATGTGTTCGGCACGCGTGCTGCCGGTTTGCGCTTGGGCGGCTGATCGGGGGATGGCCGGCGGGCATGCACTGCCCGGCGGCCGCTCCAGGGGAAGGTCCTTCCTCGGCTCGACCCAATATAGAATATCGACTCGGGAATGTGGCGACGACAGCGTCGCACTCGAGACGCACTCGGCAGCGAGGCCTGGCCTCATTCATTTGCTCTGCGAGACAACAAGGGCCGTCGATCAGGTCTGATCCGGCCGCGGTATCGAACAGTTCTCGCTGCGCACTTCTCGGTGTTGCACGTCCCTGGCGTGCACAGCTCCGACGGACAGAAAGGCGGCGTCGATGGACGCGACGTTCGATGTGATTGCAATCGGTGGAGGCCTCGCAGGACTGGCTGCGATGACCGCGGCCAAGGAGCGCGGTCTTTCGGCTCTGCTGATCGAGAAGACCGAGACGCTCGGCGGAGTGACTGCGTACTCGGCGGGCCAGCTCTGGGTGGCGGGCTCGTTCCTCGAGCGTGCCGCGGGAATCGAGGACTCGGCCGATGCCGGAGCGGCCTATCTGCGCCGACTCGGTATGGGTTTCGCCGACGAGGATCACGTACGGTTCTACGCGGACAACGCAAACCCGACACTCGAATACTTCACCGAACTCCTGGATGCCAAGTTCCGGATCGTCGACGACCTGCCGGACTACTACTACGGCGAATTCCCCGATGCCCGTAGGGAAGGAAGGCTTCTCGAAGTCGACCCGTACCCGGGTGCCTCGTTGGGCGAGTGGCGCAAGCTCTTGAGGGTCTCTCCGCATGTCCAGTACCGGCTCACGCACGAAGACATGTGGAAGCTCGGTGGGATTGCACGTAGCCACACGTGGGATCGGTCGCTGCTCGAGCAGCGTGAAGCCGACGACGAGCTGTGCATGGGTACAGGTCTCGCGGCGCTGTTCCTCCGCGGTGCCATCGAGTCGGAATCCGAGATCATGACGTCGACCTCGGTGTCGGAACTGATCGCCGACGCCGGGCGTGTGGTGGGCGTGCGTATAGACGACGGACGGACCTTCGGGGCGCGCTTCGGCGTCCTGATCGCGACCGGAGCGTACGACTGGGACCCCAGAGCGATGAGAGGCTTCGAGGGCATCCCCGACGTGGCGTCGGCTGCGCCACCTTCGGTGGTCGGCGACCACTTCCGATTGACCGCGCCGTTGGGTGCTCGCGTCGTGAGCGAACCCAAGCCGGTGCGGCTCGGGTACCCCATCCCCGGGCGTAAGGACGACGGGCAGTCGATGACCGGCATCTTCCGCGCCGTGTCGTACCCGTACTCGATCCTCGTGAACGGGGACGGCCGTCGTTTCTGCGACGAATCGTTCTACCCTGCGATCGGGCATGCTCTCAAGACGATCGACGGCCGACGGCAGGCATTCGCCAACTGGCCGTGCTGGTGGGTTTTCGATACCAAGTTCCGTAGCGAGTACTCATTCTCCTCTATTTCCCCCGGAACGGACTTCCCGGCGGAATGGGACGTTGTCTCCGCCGACTCGATCGAAGAGCTCGCAGAGAAGATGGGTGTCGACGTCGCTGCCTTCTCCGACCAGGTCCGTCGATTCAACGCCGACTGCGCAGACGGAGTGGACCGCGAATTCGGCCGAGGTGAGCGGATGTATTCCCAGGTCTCCTACGGAGACCACCAGGCAGGCCAGCACCCGAACCTCGGTCCGGTAGCTGTCGGGCCGTTCTATGCGATGCGGCCGGTCCTGGTCGGTACCGGAATTCCTACCACCGGGCTCGACACCGACGGTGTGGGAGGGGTTCTCGATTACGATGGCCGACCGATCGAAGGGCTTTATGCGGCCGGCAACTCGTCGGCGATGCTCGAGGTCGGCGGCGGATATCAGAGCGGGATCGCAAACATGAGGTCGCTGATCACCGCGCGTTCGAGCATGTTCGACGCAGCCTCCAAGAAATGACCCCAGCGGCCGCTTACACCTGCGAAACCGTCAATCCGGACGTCGAGGTGCCCAGGGCCGAGCCGTCGAGCGCAAGGGAAACTTCATGAAAATTCTCGGAAAGCAAGATCTCTCGGACCGATACGACGTCGTGGTGGTCGGATCGGGCGCCGGCGGCCTCGTCGCCGCGCTCACGGCAGCGTCTGCGGGACAGTCCGTTCTGGTGCTCGAGAAGTCGAGCCGGATCGGCGGGACGTCTGCCGTGTCCGCCGGCACGATCTGGATTCCCGCCAACGACGGGATGACAGAAGGCGGGATCGACGACGACATCGAGAGCGCGCGTACCTATCTTGCTGAGACGGTCGGTGGCGGAGATGTCGTCGATGCGTTTCTCGAGCACGCGAACGACATGCTGTCGTTCCTGCGTGAACGGACCTCACTCGAACTGGTGGCCTCCCTCGGGTACCCCGACTACAAGCTAGGCCTCGAGGGATCGCGGTACGGCCGCGCGATGCAGCCGACCACGTACGATTCTCGTCGGCTCGGGCAGTGGAAGGATATCCTCCGCCGCGACGAGAATCTGCTGCAGTATTCGATGATCGAGTTCAAACAGTGGGGTTCGTGGGCGAACTTCCCCTGGGACGAGCTTCGAGAGCGCACGGCGAAGGGCATCGTTGCCCGCGGTGCGGCACTAGTAGGCCCGATATTCCAGGCGTGCCTGGAGGCCGGCGTCGACTTCGCCGTGGATGCTCCGGTGCAGGAGCTGGTCGACGAGGAAGGTGTCGTTCGCGGGGTCGAACTCGTAGACCGGCAGATCGCCGCGTCCGGCGGCGTAGTACTCGCGTGTGGTGGGTTCGAGTGGAACCCCGAGATGATGGAAGAGCATCTGCCGATGCCGATTCCGATCCGCTGCAGCCCGCCGCACAACACCGGTGACGGACATCGCATGGCCGAGCGCCTCGACGTTCGTCTCGACCATATGGACGAGGCGTGGTGGGCGCCCATGGTGTCGGTGCCCGGGCAGGAGGTCGATGGGCAGCGGGTGGGCCGTCACATTCGCTCCGAGCGGCAATCTCCCGGCGTCATCATCGTGGACAGCACAGGCGAGCGCATCGTGAACGAGGCGCAGGACTACAACAGTCTGATTCGCTCGGCGCTGGAAGCCTCACGCGGCAAGGGTATTCCGCTGCGCATGTTCGTCGTTTTCGATCATCGGTTCCTCGAGCGGTACGGCTTCCTCACGTATGCCGCGGGCGATGAACTGCCCGGGTGGATCACTACCGGCGCGAGCCTCACGGAGGTCGCCGAGTCCCTCGGACTCGACGCGCAGGCACTTACCGCCACCGTCGAGCGTTTCAACAAGTTCGCCGAGGCGGGTGTGGACGAGGACTTCCATCGCGGCGACAGCCCTTACGATCAGTACAGCGGTGATTCCACCAACCCCTACCCGAACTCCAACCTCGCGCCCGTCGAGATCGGACCGTTCTACGGCATGGAGTTCTTGCCGGGCGCGTTCGGTACCGCGGGTGGCGTGGCGACCGATGCCCGCGGACGGGCGCTACGCACCGATGGTTCCGTCGTTCCTGGCCTGTTCGCAGTGGGCAATGTGTCGGCCCATCCACTCTCCACGGGTTACCCCGGTGCAGGTTCGACGCTCGGGCCCGCCATGACTCTCGGATATGTCGCCGGCACCGAACTTGCGGGCACTCGCACGGCTGCGGAAATCGGAGGAACGCAATGATCGACGTCGGAAAGGCGCTGGCAGGTCGCACAGTTGTCGAGATCTGCAACTACGTCAGTGGCCCGATGGTCGGCCGGAACCTGGCGGCGCTGGGCGCGAACGTCCTGAAGATCGAGCGGCCCGGTACCGGTGACGACGGACGCCACTCGTACCCTGCGTTCGACGGGGACGGCTTGTTCTTCACGGAAACCGCATACGGCAAGAAGTCCGTCGTCCTGGATCTGAAATCCGAGGCCGGGCTGGCAACGGCCGTGGACATGATCGACAAAGCGGACATCCTGATCGAGAATATGCGTCCGTCTGTCATGTCGCGTATCGGTCTCGACCCCGAGATGCTCGTCTCACGCAATCCGAAGCTCGTCGTGGGTTCGGTGAATGCATTCGGCACCACCGGCCCGCGCGCCGACGATCCGGCCTACGATCCGGTTATCCAGGCGGCGACCGGCATCATGTACACCACCGGCTTCAAGGGTGATCCGCCCAAGCGGATCGGAGCGTCGATCGTCGACAAGGCGGCGGCTCTGTGGGGGACGATCGAGGTGCTGGCGGCCGTTCTCGAAGCGGACCGCACCGGCAAGGGTGGTCACATCTCGGTCTCGCTGCTGTCGTCGGCAGTTCATCTCATGGGCGCGGACGTCCTGCGCTTCTTGGCGACGGGGGAGGACAGTGCTCCCTCTCAGCCGCGTGCAGGCGGCGCCGGCGCGTCGCACGGGGCCTATCGGACGGCCGACAATCGATGGATTCAGGTGGCCATCGGAAACGACCGGATGTTCGAGAGGTTGTGTCAGGCCGCGGGCCGTCCCGAGATCCTCGACGACCCCCGCTTCGCGACACACCTGCTTCGGGGTGAAAACCGTTACGATGAGCAGGAAGTCATGGAGCAGGTCTTCGCCGAGCGCGACAGCTCCGAGTGGGTGAAGATCCTGCACGAGGTTCGGATCCCGTATTCCCTCGTCAACCGGATCCCCGAGTTCATTGCCGACAACGAGTTGTCCGCACCGTTCATGGCAGTCGCTACACGTACCGATGGGACCGAGATTCCTTTGGTTCGAGGACCTTTGGATCCGGAATCGGCAACCGGTGAAAGCCGCCGCGTGCCTCGTCTGGGTGAGGATACGGTGTCGGTGCTCCGGTCGCATCTGAACCTGTCGGACGACACCATCCGGGATCTCGCAGCCCGGGGAGCTTTCGGGGCGGATCCCGCACTCGACCTGTGACCCGCGTAAGTCCCACCACCGATGGGAACGCGAATCGAAGGAAAGGCACGTACGTGACGGGACCACTCGCAGGGCTGCGTGTCCTCGAAATGGCCGGGATGGGCCCGGGGCCCTTCGCGGCCATGCTCTTGGCCGATATGGGCGCCGACGTCGTCCGTATCGACCGCGCGGACCGCGAAACGCGGGTCGGACCCACCGATCGGGGCCGTCGCCGAATCGCGGTCGACCTGAAACAACCCTCGGGGGTGGAACGGGTTCTGCAGCTGGCAACGGGCGCAGACGTCCTGATCGAAGGTTTCAGGCCGGGCACGATGGAACGACTAGGCCTGGGACCGGACGAATGTCTGGGTCGCAACGAGAAGCTGATCTACGCGCGGATGACCGGGTGGGGCCAGTCGGGACCACTCGCGCGGTCGGTCGGGCACGACATCAACTACATCTCGATCGCCGGAGCGCTCGGTGCGATCGGCCGGACCGATGAACCCCCGACAGTGCCGCTGAACCTCGTCGGGGACTACGGCGGGGGAGCCATGTACCTGCTGTACGGCATCATGTGTGCCCTGTTCGAGCGTTCCCGTTCGGGCCAGGGGCAGGTTGTCGATGCCGCGATGGTCGACGGCGCAGCCAGCCTGATGACGACCTTCCACTGGAATCGCTCGGTCGGCCGGCACTCCGATCGCCGCGGCACGAACCGGCTGGACTCGGGTGCCTTCTTCTACGACGTCTACGAAACGGCCGACGGGGGTTTCATGGCGGTCGGATGCATCGAGCCGCAGTTCTACCGGGCATTCCGCGACGTGTTGGGGCTGGAGGGTCCGGAATGGGACAACGCGCAAGCGGACGTCGAGTCGTGGCCCGAACGCAAGAAGGAGATCGCCGCGCTCTTCCGGACCCGGACACGGGAACAGTGGTGCAACGCTTTCGACGGTGTCGACGCGTGCGTCACCCCGGTGCTGTCCCTGGACGAGGTTCCCGGGCACGAGCACAACCGTCACCGAGAGCTGATCCAGGAGTTCGCGGGCGGTCTCGTACCGGGCGTCGCCCCGAGGCTGTCGCGCACTCCCGGCGCGGTCGCGGACCGAGCACCGGCCGAGCTCGACGACGTTCTCGCCGAGTGGGGAGGAAGTTGAAACAATGGGTGCTCTAAGACATCTCGAGATATTCGACCCGGAATGTGTTCGATCGTTGCGTCCCGCACTGTGCCGACCGGGCACCAGGAGGATGTTGTGGAACTGAAAGAGAAATACGCGGGTCTGGCCGACGAGCTGGCTCCGTACATCGGTGAGTACGCCCCCCGCGTGTGGTCGGCGTATCCGCTCGAGACGACCGCAATCCATCAGTTCTGCGGGATGGTCGAGGACGCGAACCCCGTCTACTGGCGTCCCGACGTGGCAGAGGCATCCCGATTCGGTCGCGTCATTGCGCCGCCGCAGGGTCTGATGGCGTTCAATATCGATGCGTGGTGGCTGCCGGAATACCTCCGCGGTGACGTGGAACAAGCTCGAACGTCGACACCGGAAGGAAAGATCCGCGCAATCCTTGCAGGTCACGGCTTCACCACGGTGACGGTGGTGGAACGCGAGGAGGAATACTTCGAGCCGTTCGGACCGGAGGACGGACACATGGGCAGGGACCGCCGTGTGACGGCGGTCAGCCCCGTCAAGCAGACGAAGGTCGGAACCGGTGTGTTCATGACCTACGAAATCGAATACCACACGCAGCACAACGAGCGTCTTGTCGCGATCGCGCGGAACGTCACGCTGCTGTACGACGGAACGGGAGCGAAACCATGACAGTCCGGCCACGCATTCCCTGGGACGAGGTCGTCGTGGGAAACAAGCTCGAGCCCTTCACGTTCGACGTGACCTACTCGACGCTTGCGAAGGACGTCGTAGGGACACGGGATCTGTACCGGATCCACCATGATCCGCCGTTCGCGCAGGAGAACGGCGCCCCGAACATCTTCCTGAACACCATGTGGTATCAGGGGCTGATCGGCAGAGTCGTCACCGAATGGGGCGGGTACGAGTCGTTCCTGCGAAAGATGAGCATCAAGATCAACTCGCACGGCTGTCCGGGCGACACCCTCAGGGTGGGTGCCACAGTGGTCGGCCGCGAACGAGTCGAAGATCGGCTTCTCGTCGCCCTCGATCTGACCATCGACAACGGTCGTCGCGCAGACGCCGTCGTCAGTTCCGTGAAGGTGGAGCTGGTATGAGTACGCAAGCGGAAAAGCAGGACCCGACACCGGTACCGCAGCGGAAGCGCTCGTGGCCGGCGATCAGCGAGGACACCGAGTTCTTCTGGAACGGTGTACGCGACGGCGAACTACGTGTCCAGCAATGTTCGGAATGCTCCGCGTTGAGTCATCCACCCAAGCCGATCTGCTCGGCGTGCGGCTCATTCGAACTCGGACACCTCGCCGTCTCGGGAGCGGGCACGGTGTATTCCCATGTCACGTTCCACAAGCCACCGTCGCCGGGGTTCGACGAGCCCTACAACGTGTCGGTGATCGAACTGGCCGAAGGGGTGCGCCTCGTGTCGCAGGTCGTCGGGGTGCAGCCGGGTGAGGTCGCGATAGGAATGCCGGTCGAAGTCGAATTCACCGAGGTCGAACCCGGCCTCGTCCTGCCCCTGTTCCACCCGGTCGCCGAGGCCGGCGGAGAGGAAGATGTTCGTGGATAGCCAGTGGAGCAACAAGACCGCGATCGTCGGCATCGGGCAGACCGAATTCTCCAAGAAGTCCGGTCGCAGCGAACTGAGGCTGGCCGTGGAAGCGGTCAAGTCCGCGATCGACGACGCCGGACTCCGCCCTGAGGACATCGACGGCCTGGCGACCATCTCGATGGACACCAGCGCAGAAACCGATATCGCCCGGGCCCTCGGCATGGGTGATGTGACGTACTTCTCCCGTGTGCACTTCGGTGGCGGCGCCGCCTGCGGTGTCGTATTGCAGGCCGTGCTCGCGGTCGCGACCGGCGCCGCCCGCAACGTCGTCGTCTACCGGGCGTTCAACGAACGGTCGGGCAAGCGATTCGGCACGGCCAACCGGGGTCAGCCTGTCGGCGCCGGCTCCGAGCAGGTCTCTGCAGGCTGGACGAACCCCTTCGGCTTGTTGACACCTGCGAGCAAGGTCGCGATGTTCGCCCAGCGGTACATGCACACCTTCGGCGCCACCAGCGAGGATTTCGGCCGCATCAGCGTGGTGGACCGCAAACACGCGGCCACCAACCCCAACGCATGGTTCTACGAGCAGCCGATCACGCTCGAGCAACATCAGCAGTCGCCGTGGATCGTCGAGCCGCTGCACCTGCTCGACTGCTGCCAGGAAAGTGACGGCGGTGTCGCGCTGGTCGTCACGAGCAGCGAGCGCGCTGCGGATCTTGCTCAGCGCCGGGTGTCGATTGCCGCCGCCGCGCAGGGCATCGCCGACGACCAGCATTCGATGACGAGTTACTACAGGCCCGACAGCGACTTCGTGGGTCTTCCCGAGATGTCTCTCGTCGCTCGGCAACTGTACAAAACCAGCGGCCTGACACCGGACGACATCGATGGTGCGATCATCTACGACCACTTCACACCCCTGGTGCTGCCGCAGCTCGAGGCCTTCGGATTCTGCCCGGTGGGCGAAGCCAAGGACTTCATCCGGGACGGAAACCTGGAGCTCGACGGCAGGCTGCCGCTCAACACACACGGTGGCCAGCTGGGCGAGGCATATATCCACGGCATGAACGGCATTCTCGAAGCGGTCCGGCAACTGCGGGATCAGTCCTGCAACCAGATCGACGGAGTCGATCACATGCTGGTCACCGCAGGAACAAGCGTCCCGACGAGCGGGTTGCTGCTGTCGCGTAGCTGAAAGCCCGGAGTTTTCCCACGAACCAGGAGACGAACATGGAAGCCCCCGAGCGCGACGTTGTGATCATCGGTGCCGGGCCGGCAGGCGTGACACTGGCAAATCTGCTGGCGCAGTACGGAGTATCGACGACGCTGATAGATCGCGAAGCGGAAATCCTCCAGGAGCCCCGCGCGGTCGGTATCGACGACGAGGCACTGCGCACGCTGCAGGGTTTCGGTATGGCGGAGGAGGTGCTGGCGAACGCGGTGCGCAATGCGCCGATACGCTACTACGATTCGCGCAAGCGCATTCTCGCCCACGTGGCGCCGAGCGGCCGACCGTACGGGTGGCCACGCCGCAACCTGTTCTTCCAGCCGAATCTCGAAGCGACGCTCCGAAAGAGTCTCGAGCGTTTCGACACCGTCGAGCTGCGCACGGGGTGTGAGGCCGTCGAACTTGTGCAGGATGCCGATGGGGTCACGGTGACTGCTCAACAGGGCGACGGCACGGTCACACTCCGCGCCCGCTATGTGATCGGTGCGGACGGCGGCCGAAGCTTCGTTCGAGACGCGGTGGGTATCGAACTCGAGGGCGACACGGCCCCGATGAAATGGCTCGTCGTCGACGTGAAGGACGATACGTGGGATGCGCCGTACTCTGCCGTGTACACATCCCCGCATCGGCCGTCGATGACGATTCCTCTCCCGTTCGGGTACCGGCGTTTCGAGTTCAAGGTGCTCGACGGCGAGGACCCGGACCGGATGGCCGAGCCCGAGACGGTCGCGGAGTTGATGAAGCAGTTCTATCCGGACGGAGAAGTGCCGGAACCGGTCCGGCGCAGGATCTATTGGCACCATTCGCGTACCGCGACGAGGTTTCAAGAGGGCCGCGTGTTCCTCGTCGGTGATGCCGCCCACCTCCAGCCACCGTTCTTCGGACAGGGTATGAACTCCGGGATGCGGGATGTCACGAATCTCGCGTGGAAGCTGGGAATGGTTCTCACCGGGTCCGCATCGCCGACGCTGCTGGAAACGTACGACTCGGAACGCCGGGAGACTGCCCGCGAGATGGTGCAGTTCGCGACCGGGGTGGGGCGCCTCTATCACCCCGCGAACCGGGGAACGGAGTGGTTCCGCAACCTGTTCTTCAGAGGCGTCCAACGGGTTCCCGGCGGGCGCGACTACATCCTCCAGATGAAGTACAAACCGGTTCCGCGGTACGAGGACGGTTTCGTCCTGCGGAACGACACCGGACGTTCCTCCCTGGTCGGCCGGGCATTCCCGCAGCCCATGGTGGAACAGCTCGACGGCGCGCGGCTGCGCCTGGACGACGTGCTCGGTACCCGGATCGCGCTGGTGGGAGGGGTGAAAGGTGTCGCGGAAGCTCTGTCGCCACACGTCGCAGCTCGTCTTGCCGTGCACAACGGTGTCGTAGTTCAGGCACATGTGCCTTCGGCGTACCGCCGGAAGGGGCAGTTCGACCCTGCAGCGCGGGACACGGCATCCGAGATTCCGGTCGTGGATGTCTACGACCTCGAAGGCGGTCTGCGGGATCTCTACCTCGAACACCCGGGCGCGGAGGTTTACATCGTCCGACCGGATCGGTACGTCGCCGCAGTCAGCTCGATTGCGGAGTTGAACTCGACGGTCGAGTCCTTGCTGGAGTTGCTCGGCAGCCCTGGGGCGGTCGGCGCTGATGGTGGCAAGGCGGCAGACGAGGGCACCCTCGACGTCCGATCGGGCTGACCGCGGTGGTCGAGAGGAAGCGGCGGAAGCGGACGGATCGTGGCCGCCGGGCATGGTGGCCACGATCCGTCCGGGACTCTTCGAAAACCGATGGGTCGGAGAGCCGGCGAATCGCGCTGGGTGCACTGATACTGCTCCTCACATCGTGACCGTGACCGGTTGCATCGCCAGGTCTCCAGGGAGATTCGGGTCGCTCGACGCTGCATCTCCGTACCCGGCTCAACCGGGGCCGCGGAAAGATGACCCAGGAGGGCGCATAACATGACCATCGGCACTCCCCGTGCCCGTCAGTTGCTCGGCGAGGAAGCCGCCGTATACGTGCGGGATCAGATAATTTCAGGCGCCTTCGCCCCCGGAACACGGGTGCGTCCCGAAGCGGTCGCCAGTGAGCTCGGAATCTCGCCTACTCCGGCGCGCGAGGCGCTCAAAGCACTGGAGGTCGAGGGTTTCCTCCATCTCGAACCGCGTCGCGGCTTCACGGTCGCCACAGTAACCGGAGATGATATCCGGGATATCTTCTTGGTTCAGTCCACTACGGCAGGAGAATTGGCAGCGAGGGCCACTGCACGAGTGACCGCGGCACAATGCGCACGCCTCGAAGACATTCACGCGTCGCTCGTGGCCGCCGCCGAAAGGCAGGACCTCGATGCCGTGGAGGAGCTGAATCATCGGTTCCATCGCGAGATCAACCTCGCTGCCGGAGCGCCCAAACTGGGCTGGGTGATCCAGATCCTGTCCCGCTACACGCCTCGGCGTTTCTATACCACCAAGGGCTGCACGTGCTCGGCGGACTGGCCTGTGACGACCGTGAAGGACCACACCGAGATCCTCGCGATGATACGGGCGCGAGATATCGGTGGCGCCAGGACCGCGATCCTCGAGCATGTTCAGCGCGCCGGGGAACAACTTGCGCGCCACGTCGACGCACGACTGAACGACGTGGATTGCAGCGTGGCGAGGTGACACGAACATGTTCCGCTGCAATGGGACACGTCCGGCCATTTGCCGTCGCTCATTCCGACGAGCTGCGGATTCGAATCACAGACATGGAGAACTTGATGGGCGAGTCGCTCGTGGAGAATGCAGATACATCCGATTCGGTGACCGGTACCGATGCATTCGGTAGGCACGCTGCCGGCTTGCGTGCGGGCGGCTGATCGGGATGGCAGACGGTGAATCCACACCCGACGGTTACCCTGACTTCGAGGAGCAGCTTCGCAAAGCCGTGCAGGTTGCGGATCTGCCCTCCCTGTTACCCGCGGTGGCGCACCTGACCGGAGCCCACGCGATCCTTCGAGACGAACTGCGGCCGGGAGTGCACCCGACGCCTCTCGGTCTCGAACCGCAGGGTGGCCTCTCGATCGAAAAGCAGGAACTGGGACGTACTCTCGCGATGCGAGCTTTGCGTAACTGGCACCGGGCCGGCCGTCCTGCGGCGCCCGACTACCGGCCGGAAGACCTACAGGTTCTGATGGAGTTCGTCACCGGTCCCGTCGACGCCGACTATCTGTCGTTGTTCCTGGGACAGCTCGGGGTCGGTGCGAACGGTCCTGGTTGGACGCTCGAAGACGTGCGTCCCGAGCGAGAGTTCCGTGTCGTCGTGATCGGTGCCGGCATGTCGGGCCTCGCCGCGGCACACCGGTTGGACGAAGCGGGAGTTCCGTTCACGGTTTTCGAACGAAACGATGACGTCGGCGGTGTGTGGCTCGAAAACGACTACCCCGGTTGCCAGCTCGATACCAGTAACTTTTGCTACAGCTATTCCTTCGCGCAGCACGCCGGGTGGCGATACCAGTATTCGAGGCGTGATTCGATCCTCGAATACTTCCGGGACTTCGCCGACGCACAATCGCTTCGGCGCCACATCCGATTCCGGTCCGAGGTCACTGCGGCGACATTCGACGAGGACACCGGGATCTGGCGGCTCACCGTCCGCGATACCGCCGACGGGAGCATCGACACGGTCGAAGCGCATGCCGTGATCAGTGCCGTCGGCCAGTTGAACCGTCCTGCTTTCCCCGACACGCCGGGTCGCGAATCGTTCGCGGGTGACTCTTGGCATACCGCTCGCTGGAACCACGATGTCGACCTGACCGGAAAGCGGGTCGCTGTGATCGGTACCGGCGCGAGCGCCTTCCAGGTGGTTCCCGAAATCGCAGAAGCTGCACAGGAGGTCGTGCTCTTCCAGCGAACTCCACCCTGGATCATGCCGACTCCGAGCTACCACGCCGAACTTGCGCCGGGACTGCGGTGGCTGCTCCGGGAGATCCCCGGCTATCACCGTTGGTTCAGATTCCTACAGTTCTGGGTGGGCGTCGAAGGCCGCCGCAGGTATGCCCTCGTCGACCCGGCATGGGACAAGCCGGGATCGGTGTCCGAGGACAACCATGCTCTGCGCTGCGCGCTCGAGTCGTATCTGGAGCGTGAGTTTGCCGACCGCCCCGACCTGCTCGCACGCGTCGTCCCCGACTACCCGCCGTATGCGAAGCGGATGCTGCGTGACGACGGCCGGTGGGCGTCCACCCTCAAACGTGACGACGTCGAGCTGGTGACGGACTCGATCACCGCGATCACACCACAGGGTCTCGTTACCGCGGACGGAAGGCACCACGAGGTCGATGTGATCATCTACGGAACGGGGTTCCGGGCGTCCGAGTTCCTCGTACCGATGGACGTGGTCGGTCGCGGCGGGGTGAAGTTGCACGACCTCTGGGGCGGCGAGCCCCGGGCGAACGTCGGCGTCACAGTTCCCGGATTCCCGAACCTCTTCCTGCTTTACGGTCCCAATACGAATCTGGTGGTCAACGGCAGCATCGTGTTGTTTTCCGAGGCTGAAGTCGACTATGTGATGGCGTGTCTGCGAACGTTGTTCGATGCCGACGCACGTACGATCGACTGCCGGCCCGACGCGCTCGAGAGTTTCTACGAGAGGGTCGACGCAGCGAGTGCGGCAATGGCATTCGGTGTGAAGGGTGTGCGCAGTTGGTACAAGAGCTCGTCCGGCCGGGTCTCGCAGAACTGGCCGCTGAGCACCCTCGAGTTCTGGCAGCGCACCCGGGGGCCGGATCCGTCCGAGTACGTCCTCGACCGCGCCGAATGATGGATTATCGATTCGATCCCGAACTCGTCGATGCCGCCGAACGGATTCAAGCCCCCGATCTGTCCGACCTCGCGTCGGCCAGATCGTCCGGTGCACGACGCGGGATGCCCGTTGCACCGCATCCGTCTGTGTGCGACGAGGAGTTCGGGATCGACCGCGGAACGGGGGAGCCGGTTATGCGCGTGCGGGTATACCGGCCGCGTGACGCCGACGGACTGTTGCCTGCGGTGCTGCACCTGCACTCGGGCGGCTACGTCATGGGGTCGACCGACGCCGCACATGCGCGCAATCAGCGACTGTCGTGCGAGGTGGGAGCAGTGGTTGTGGCAGTCGACTACCGGCTCGCCCCGGAACACCCGTACCCGGGTGCACTCGACGACGTGGTTGCGGCGTTCACGTGGCTGGTGGCCGAGTCGAAATCGTTGCGGGTCGACCCGAGCCGGATTTCGCTGCACGGTCGCAGTGCAGGTGGGGGACTCGCCGCGGCGCTCGCACTGAAACTGCGCGACATGCGGCGGGGAGGCAATGCGCAGGCCCGGCGGCTCCCCGAACCCTGCTTCCAGTACCTCGCCGCACCTCAGCTCGACGATCGGACGTCCACGCCCAGTATGCGCCGGTTCGTCGACACCCCGATGTGGTCGCGTGGTGCGGCAGAAGCGAGTTGGGCACACTACCTCGGGGCCGGCATGCCCGGGACGGTCCATGTACCCGCCTACGCGGCTCCGGCGCGTGCAACGGACCTGTCGGGGCTTCCTCCGGCCTACATCGCAGTGATGGAATTCGATCCGATGCGGGACGAGGCGTTGAATTACGCGCGTGCACTCGCGGAGGCCGGAATTTCGGTGGAAGCTCATCTGTTTCCCGGGACGTTCCATTGTTCGGCGGTGCTGGTGGATGCAGCGGTGTCACGGCGGGAACTCGACGAGGAACGTGCAGTGCTGCACGCGGCACTGCACATCGCCTGAGTGAACTGCTATCGGGTGCAGTCGTTCGGTGCCGAGCGCGCCGCACGACCCGGTTCTGCTTGTGGCTCGACCATAGTGCGGAACGTCATTGCTCACCGCCTCCGACTTCACAGATCAGCTGGTAGGGGACCGACAAAGGAGCAGGTATGACTGCCCGAACGAGCACGACACCCCCGACGATGCGGACCACAGGCGCCGTCCACACCGTGAACTATGCACCCGACGGTCTCCGCGCCCGCATCCGAGCGGGCCAACCGGACGTCGTCATCGACCACATCGGTGGATCACTCGCCGAGCCGCCTGATCCGGCCGGCGCGGCGAGAGACCGCGGGAAGTTCACCGCGCTGTGGACGCCGGGCTGCATCAGGCCCGTGATCAACTCCCGGTGCTCGCTCGAGCAGGCCGGGGAAGGGCTCGAGACGGTCGCGCATCGGCGCCCTGTGGGCAAGACAATCATCCAGGTGGCGTGATGGAGATCCAGCAGCTGCGCTATGTGCTCGCGGCGGCTGAGCACCGCTCATTCACCAACGCCGCGACCGCGGTGCACGTCACTCAGCCAACGCTCTCCCATGCCGTCGCGAAGCTCGAGTCGGAACTTAGACTCGAGCTGTTCCACCGATCGGCGCGCGGCGTAACACCCACGCCGGCGGGCGATATTGTGGTCGAGCACGCCCGTCGAGTGGTCGCTGAGCTGGACGACCTGGTCACTTCGGTTTCCTCAGTGCACGGGATCACTGCCGGTCACCTTCGTATCGTCAGCTCCCACTCGTTCACGAGTCCCATCGGGCACGTCATGGCGGCTTTCAGGCGGCGCTATCCGGATATCAAGATGACAGTGCTCCACCCTCGCTCGAACGCAGCTGTCTACACCCTCGTCGCCACCGGCGAGTGCGAACTGGCGTTCGCCCGGATCGATCGAGCGCCATCCGGTGTTCACACCGTCGAGCTCGGGGCCGAATCGCTGGCGGTCCTACTGCCACCCGGCACAGACCCACATCCGAATCAGGCCCATCTGACGCCCGCACAGGTCTGCGCATTGCCGCTCATCCTGCCGAGCGCGGGAAACCCGACCCGAGTCGCGCTCGATCAGTTCTTCACTACGCACGGCGCGCACCTGTCCGCCGTCATCGAAAACGATGACTACGATTCCACCCTCGAGCTGGCGCGGTGCGGTGTGGGAGCCTGCCTGACGACACTCACCGCGCCGAGAGTGCCGAGGGGAACGCGCGTCAAGGCCATCTACCCGCCCCACGAGACCAAGATAGGTCTGGTCTACCAGCATGGAAAACTCGATCCGGCCGCGGCCGCTTTCCTGCGGCTCACGCTGGCCGAATTCAACGGACATTGACGTCCGCTATGCATCGTATCGAAAAAATTCCTTGGACTCCGCGAAGCCTGGCCGGTGAACTGGATCTCGCACACCACCTCCGACCAAGGAACAGCAAATGATGGAGTTCGATCCACTCACATCTCGCATCGGTTGTGAAGTACGCGGTATCGAGCTGTCCGGTTCGGTGCCGCCCGACGCTGTTGCGGAGATTCGCAAGGCATTGGTCGAGCACAAGGTGCTGTTCTTCCGAGACCAGCACCATCTCACGGCCGGTGAGCATGTCGCGTTCGGCCGACTCTTCGGCGAGCTCGAAATCCATCCCTTCATCGGAGCAAACCGGGACCACCCCGAATTGATAGTTCTCAATCGATCTCCCGGAACCGAATCCGTGCGGTCACTGAGTCCGTACGGCGAGGATTTCTGGCACTCTGATGTGAGCTGGCGTGCCGAGCCGTCATTTGGATCCATCCTGCGCGCAAAGCAACTCCCGCCGGTCGGCGGCGACACGCTATGGGCAGACATGGAGGCAGCGTTTCATGGTCTCAGCCCGGAGCTGCAGAATGCGGTGAGACCGCTGCGAGCGATCCATGACTTCGACAAGGCATTCGGCGCTGGCGTGACCGCAGATCGGAAAGCGGCGATGGCGCAGAAATATCCACCCGTGGAGCACCCGGTGGTGCGTACACATCCAGACACCGGCGCCCCGATCCTCTACGTAAACGAGCCCTTCACCTCGCGCATCGTGGGCATGGACATCCGCGAGAGCGACGCCCTCCTCAACCTGCTGTATCGCCAGGCGAGCAAGCCCGAATACCAATGCCGCCTCAGCTGGCGACCCGGCACGGTCGCCCTCTGGGACAACCGATCCACGCAGCACTATGCCTGCAACGACATAGGCGACGGCACCCGCATCATGGAGCGGGTAACAATCGTTGGCGATCGGCCGTACTGAAGGACGCATTCCGGTCGGCGACGCACGGCCGGAGTGCCGCAGCGGTCTTCCCGTTTGCGGTGGTTCCCCGGGGGGATGCACTGGTCTGCGCGAACTGCTATCGGCTGCCGTCGGTCGGTGCCCACCGCGCTGCAACGAGTCGGTTCTGCTTGCGGCTCTCGGCCATTCCTGCCTTCAGCAGTTCCACCATCTCGTCGAGACGGTCGATGACGCTGCCGTGGGCAGGTGCTACGAGCGTGGGACGGTACCGTTCGAACAGGGTCTCGAGATCCGGTTCGCTGTGCTCGGAATCGACATGCCTGGTCCAGAACAGTGCGCGCTCGTTGAGGAACACCGTCTGCTCGAGGTCTGGGGGCTGCGGCAACTCCGAAGAGTACAAACGGCATTCACCGGTGAGATGGTGGTGCGAGTACGAGAACCCGTCCGCCACGAACATCACTCCGCTCCCAGTATCGAAGGCCCACACCGTATTCGGTAGGTCGCGCCAGATCGCAGGCAGCATGTGGATCTCACGTCCACCGAGATCGATTCGGTCTCCGACCGGAGTGGGCGCGAGCCGCTCGACAAGTTGCGGGTAGTACAGGTGGTAGTCGCGGGTGTCGCCGACCACGGTGAGTCCGGGATACTTGCGTGCCAGTTGGGGGAGGTTCCCGGCGTGTGGCATCTCGGGGTGGGTGGGCAGAACGAGGTCGAGGGGGCGATCGCCCAGCAGCTCGTCGAGTGCCGACTCGACGACGCCCCAGTGGGCGGGGTGACCGGTGTCGAGCAGCAACGTCCGTTCGTCGCCGACCACCAGGTATGTGGAGACGTGACCGTGCCAGATCTCGTCTCCGTATTCGAACTTCAGGCAGTCGCCGAGCCAGAACAAGCCTGCGGCGATCTCGCGGAACGGCTCAGCCATGGACGGAAACCTCTCGTGAGGAGCGGGTTCGGCCCCAGGTCAGCAGCAGCTCGCGGGTCAGCTCGTAATAAGAGCGGACGGTGTCGCTTCCGACGATGATTCGGCCGTGCCCGGGAGCTATCGTGCGGATGTCGTAGGTGGCGAAGAGCCGGTCCAGTTCTTCGACGAACGGTGCCGGATCGGCGAACAGCAACCAGTCGATCTTCGTGAACAGGCGGCGTGCCGCGGCGTCGTGGTCGAACGTGTCGGGAGTCGTGGAGCGAACCAGATCGGATCGATCCGCATGATCGAGTCCCTCGTAACCGAAGAAGTCAGAGGTGAACAGTGTGCCGGTGCGCTCGTCGTACAGCCAGAACGTGGTCAGAACGCGGAGTGAGGTCGATCGCAGGTCGACGCGACGTCCCGGACCGACCTCGATGGTGTCTCCGGCCTTCTTACGAAGGATCTCGATGTGGTGGTCGGTGCGGATCTGTTCCTGCGGGCTGACGTCCTCGAAGAAGTCGAAGGGGTTGCTCACACCACCGCCGAAGATGCTTACGACGTTGAAATCGCGAATGACCGGACCCAGTGCGGTCACGCAGTCACCTTCGAACCGCGTACAGAACACCGACAACTCCGTCTCGGGACCGATGATCTCACCCAGTTGGGCGAGCAGAGCATTTTCATGCGCGGCGACACCGGGATCGATGAGGAGGGCGTGGCCCTCTTCGACGAGAAGAAAAGCGTTGACCGGTTCGAACGCCGACGTGCCGGGGGCCGCCCAGGACAGGCGCCCGTCGTTCGGTGCCGCATCGCCGACTGCGTACAGTGCACCAGGCACGAGCGCTACGGGCTGGGAAGTCATTGACTACTCCTGATCCGTTCGGGCGATGGTCCGGTATGGCGGATGTGCGCCTCGGATGTTCGAGAACCGTTGCTGCGCAGGCAACTTCATCGAATATCGCAGCCGCGGATCGAGATATCCTAGATCTGACGACAGTGTACATTACTGGCACGGGCTGGGCGATCCGGAGGAGACCAATGGGCGAGAATACGTGGGTATTGCGGAGGGGAGTGCACAATCCGACCGCATCCACTCCGGCGCGATTGCCGTATTCCGTGCGCCGTACGACCGCGGTCGACATCCTGCGCCCCGACGGTCTCGAGGGTCCGTTGCTGTTGCATGGCAGCGGAAGAGATCTCGGCACACATGGTGATGGCTCGCCGGTGCAGTTCGATTCCGTGCACAGCACTGTGGCGATCGATTTCGTTGGTGGTCGGATTGTCGTGTCTGCGAATGCGGGGCAGATGGGGCCGGATCTGACCGCGTTGGTAGGGACTCGTGCCGGCTCGGGGTTCCGGTCCGCACTCGCGGCAGCGCTCCCGCACGACGCTCGGGAACACTCGCTGCTGCATCGCGTGCTCGACGACGTACCCGTCGCAACGGTGATCTCGGGTTACGCACTCACTCGCGAGGATCCCGACGGCGCCGCTGTACCGATTGCACGGACGGGTGCAGTACCCCGCGCAGACTATTGCGCGGGATTCGCAACCGGTGGAGTGTTCATCGGCGGTATCGAAACCAACGGCACTTCGCCTGTCGTGATCGGTCCGCCCGCGCCGGACCTCATCTGCGGGCCGGACCCGCTCGCGTGGCATCAGATGAAGGACTTGCCTGCGAAAGGTATGCGCCGACTCCGGCGGATCGATGTCCGTGGTGAAGACGAAATTGTCGTCGACGCGATGTTCCGCGACAGTTACGTGGACGAACACTGTGCCGAGACAGTGGTACACGAGTACCACCTGGACCTGACTGCCCGCGCGGACACGCTCGAGATCATCACCGCGGTGGCGACGCCGCGTGTGCTGCCCTGGCCGGAATGCTCGGGTGCTGTGGCCGCGGTGAATCGGTTGATCGGCCGGACTGTGCCCGATATTGCGCCTCTTGTGGGTGGGGAATTCAGGGGTGTCGGGTCGTGTACTCATCTGAACGACCTGCTCCGGTCCGTGGTAGACGTTGCGGAGCTCTCGACGAAGCCGGCGGCCTTGCACTGATGCCCCGCCCATCCCGACCGAGCCGGAGGCAGGTCAGGCCAGAGCGAACGTCGTAAGGATGTCGGCCGAGAATGCATCGGAAGGCGCGCTCCAGGGGCCGGAATGCACGACTCCGAGCGCTGCTCCGAGTTCGGGATTCTCCCTGAGCGCACCGCGCATACGTGCCCGCCTGGCAGCGCGGTCGGGCGAACCGAAGCCCGCGAGCAAGTCCGACAATGCGCTGGCGAACCGCAATCTCGCCATGCGCCCCTGACGCTCCTCGGCGTATCCGGCGAGGGTCTGTGGGTTCCATTCGTCGTTGTCGAGGAGTGCCTCGGCAAGTACGCGCGCGTCGCGCAAGGTCACGCTGAGTCCCTGCGCCGTCACCGGATTGCTCCACCCGGCGGCGTCGCCGATCAATGCTGCGCCGGGAACCACGGTTTCGCTCGTCCACGCATCGTTCATCGGGAAGGTGGCACACGGACCGATGGGTGTCGACTCCGCAAGTGTCTCGTGGTCCGGGAAGATGGGCGTGCGGTACGACTCGAGAAACTCGGGGACTGCGGTGCGTCCTTTGATCGGGGTGGGATCGCTCGTGCGGCGTCCGACGTACAACCGCAGTCGGTTGTCCTCTCTCGGGATGACTATGAACTGGTTGCGTCCGTCGATGGCGTTCGTGGTCACGGAGCGGTCCCACACCCCGCCGTCGTCGACGAGCATGCCGGAGATCTTGACCCTCGCATGGGTTGCGAACAGTGTGACCCCGAGTGCGGCCCGGGTAGTGGAGGTCTTGCCGTCGGCTCCGACCAGCAGTTGGCAACGTAGTGAATGGTTTTCACCGTCCACCTCGTAGGTGACACGTGGATCCGCCCCCACTTCGATGAGAGTTCTCTGCACTCCGCGAATGACGACCGCCCCCGCTTCGGCTGCTGCTGCGGCAAGCGCTTCGCGTAGTTCGGGATGTCCGACGCCGATCACTCCGGGGGATCCGGGCACGATCGAGGACAGGTCGCTCGAGAGACGCTGTGCCGTCTCGACGGACAATGCCTCGTCGTACGGAACCATCCGGGTGATCACCGACATTCCGTCGGCTGCGAGGATCGCGTCTGCGACACCCAGTTCCACAGCCTCCAGATAGCCCCACGGCATGAGGGCCTCGCCGCGGACCATGTCCCTGTAGACGGGTTCCCGTTCGAGCACGGTCACTTCCAGCCCGGCTGTAGCCAGGCGGGTCGCCAGTGCGCATCCTCCGATGCCCCCACCGACGATTACGATGTCCCGGTTCATCCCATTTCCTCCGATGCCGTCAAGAATCATTTACTCTGTATAAATGAGATCTCATTTAGAGCATGTCTCTTATGGCCTAGATCGTTTGTGCGGCATAATGCACTGCCGTGGTCGATGCGTTGTCTTCCCGGCTGGTACCGGATGCGTTGTGGGAGATCGTCGAACCGTTGCTGCCCGG
>Ga0180216_1000762_pt1 | contig 31130 bp, 38 predicted proteins | sample eDN3rd37CBELigMG_FD_128879 | JGI IMG/M metagenome (GOLD analysis project Ga0180216, IMG submission 128879) | Enriched Miracle-Growth compost microbial communities from Emeryville, California, USA - eDNA 3rd pass 37_C BE-Lig MG (version 2)... ... | reverse complement strand
TCCTCGCCGAAGGGCGCGACCGCCACCTCCCGTCCTCCCGCCCGACCGACCACCGCCAGCGCCTCGGGCAGGAGGTCGCGCGCGTCCTCGCGACCCGTGCCGAAGAGGAAGATCCGGTCCACGGGCAGCCTCCGCCCCGAGGTGGTCAGGAGGGATTCCCCTCCCCTGCCGTCGAAGAGTTCCCGCTCGAGGATGCGCGTGAGCCCTCCGCAGAGGCGCCAGTCCACCAGCCCCCCGAGCCCCTGCAGCGGCCGCTCGTCGGGACCGACGAAGACGAGGAGGTCCCGGGCGGGGAGCGTGTCGAGGCCGTGGAGGTCGAGGGCGTGTGCCCGGAGGATCAGCTTCTCGGTCCGCGGGGGAGGCGCGGGCCGCGGCGGGTCCGCGGGCGGCTTCGCGGAGACCGGGGGGCTCGCATCCGAGGACGGCTTGGCGACGAGAGGGGACATCGGTTCCGGAGGTGGCTTGGCCCCGCTCGCCGATCCCGATTTCGAGCGCTTGGCTGCCGTGGACGGCGGCCGGGGTTCGGCGGGCGGTGCGGCCTTCTCAGAGCCTCTTGGAGACCCGCGCGAGGCGGTCGAGGATGCCGTTGACGAAGGCGGCCGAGCCTTCCGCGCCGAAGGTCCTCGCGATTTCGATCGCTTCATTGATGATCACCTTCGCCGGGGTGTCGGTGAACAAGAGCTCGTAGGCGCCGAGCCGGAGCACGTTGCGGTCGACCCGCGCCATCCTCTCGATCCGCCAGCTCTCGCTCTGCTCCTGGATCGATTCGTCGAGCTTCTCGAGGTTCTTCGTCACGCCCCGCACCAGCTCTTCGGCGAAGCGCGCGGCCCCCTTCGGCGTGGGCTCGTCCAGGCTCTGCCAGAAGTCGGCGAAGGCGGACTCGAACTGGGACGGATCGCAGCCTTCCAGGAAGAAGAGCGCCTGCACCGCGCGCTGTCGCCCCAGGTGTCGCTGCGGGATCGTCATGCCCCCTCCTCGATCACCCGGAAGAGCGTGGCCTGCTCGATGGCGGCGAGCGCGGCCTCCTCGCCCTTGTTTCCGGCCTTGGCGCCGGCGCGATCGATGGCCTGCTCGAGATCGTCACAGGTCAGCACGCCGAAGGCGACCGCGCAGGGCGCCGACATGGCCACCTCGCGTAGGCTGGCCGTGCAGGCCCCCGCCACGTACTCGAAATGCGGCGTCCCTCCGCGGAGGATGGCGCCGAGCGCGACCACGGCGTCGTAGCGTCCCGTCCTCGCCACGCGCTGCGTCAGCGGGCCGAGTTCGAAGGCCCCGGCGCAGCGGTAGACGGCCAGATCGGATTCCGCCACCCCGTGCCGCCGCAGCGCCTCGATGGCGCCGCGCTCCAGACGCTCGGTCACGATGGAATTGAACCGCCCCACGCAGAGCGCGACCTTGAGCCCCGTGGCCACGAGCGTTCCTTCCACGATCCGCATCAGCCCTCGTCCTTTCCGCCGGCAACCAGGCGCGGCCGGAAATCGCTCGATGCCACGTCCACGGCCGATTTGGCAACGGGAATGGCCACCTGCTCCACCACCTCCAGGCCGTAGCCTTCGAGTCCCACGAGCTTCTTGGGGTTGTTCGTGAGGACGCGGAGCCGACGGATCCCCAGGTCGTTCAGGATCTGCGCGCCCAGGCCGTAGTCGCGGAAGGGCCCCGTGCTGCGCTTTCCGTCGTCGGGGTCGTGCATGCGCGAGCAGCGGAGGATCGAGGCTCCGGCCGCCGCCTCCTTCTGGAGGTAGACCACGGCGCCCCGCCCCTCGGCGGCGATCCGCTCGAGCGCGCCGCGGAGGCTCTCCCCGCAGGCGCATGCGGTGGAACCGAAGACGTCACCGATGGTGCACATCGCCTGCACCCGAACCAGGATGGGTTCGTCGTCCGCCAGCTCCCCCATGACCAGGGCCATGTGCGTGCGCGGATCGCCCTCCATCCGGTAGGCGATGCCCCGGAAGACGCCGCCGGCGAGCCGGACCTCCTCCTCCGCCACCCGCTGGACGAGCCTCTCCTTCTCCAGGCGGTAGCGGATCAGCTCGGCGATCGAGACGATCACCATCCCGTGCTTCTCGGCGAAGCGCTCGAGGTCCGGCATCCTCGCCATGGTGCCGTCGTCGTTCATGATCTCGCAGATGACGCCGGCGGGTTCGAGCCCCGCCAGGCGCGCGAGATCCACCGAGCCCTCGGTCTGCCCGGTGCGGACGAGGACGCCGCCCCTGCGCGCGCGGAGGGGGAAAACGTGGCCGGGGCGGACGAGGTCCTCGGGGCGCGCGTCCTTGGCGACCGCCGTGAGGATGGTGTGGGCGCGATCGTGCGCCGAGATCCCGGTGGTGACGCCCTCCGCGGCCTCGATGCTCACAGTGAAGGCCGTCTCGAAGGGCGACTGGTTGTCCGACACCATCATCGGGAGGTTCAGCCGGCGGATGCGCTCCTCCTCCAGGGTGAGGCAGATCAGCCCCCGGGCCTCCTTGGCCATGAAGTTGATCGCCTCCGGCGTGACCAGCTCCGCGGCCATGCAGAGGTCGCCCTCGTTCTCCCGATCCTCGTCGTCCACGAGGATGACCATCCGGCCCGCGCGGATCTCCGCGATGGCCCGCTCGACCTTTTCGAAGCCGCTCATCTTCCTTGCTCCTTGACGTAGGGCCCTGCCAGGCGCTCCACGTACTTGCCGATCACGTCCCCCTCCAGGTTCACCGCGGCGCCCTCGACCTTCTCCCCGAGCGTGGTGGAAGCGAGGGTCTCCGGGATGAGCATCACGGAGAAGCGGCCCTCCTCGAGCCGGTTCACCGTGAGGGAGATCCCGTCCACGGCCACCGAACCCTTCTCCACGAGCCAGCGCTCCACGAGGGCGGGGACGCGGAACCAGACCTCCACGAAATCCCCTTGTGGGGTTCGCGACGCGATCGATCCCACGGCGTCCACGTGCCCGAGGACCATGTGGCCGCCGAGCCGCTCCCCGAGGGCAAGGGCGCGCTCCAGATTCACCCGCGCGCCCTCCTCCAGCCCGCCCAGGGTGGTCCTCGCCAAGGTCTCCGGGGAGATCTCCACCCCGAAGGTCTCGTCCGAAATCTCGACCACCGTGAGGCAGCAGCCGTCGACCGCGACCGACTCGCCGTGGGCGAGCGAGCGCGTCTCGATCCTCGAGGGTCGGATCCGCGCGAAGATCCCCTGCCCCCGGCGCTCCACGGCCGCGATCCGGCCCACGTCCTCGATCAAGCCCGTGAACATGGCCCCTTCTTAGTCGCTTTCCCGCTTCCGCGCATCCAGCTCGAGCCGGACGTCCGGGCCGATGGCGCGAATCGAACGAAGCGAGAAGCCGAGCGCCTCCTCCACCGTCTCCGCGACGGGGGCGGTCGCCCAGGTCGGGCCGCCCCCGAAGATCTTCGGCGCCAGGTAGAGGAGGAGGCGGTCCACCCTGCCGCTCTCGAGGAAGGAGGAGAAGACGCTCGCGCCCCCCTCCACCAGCACGCTCACGATCCCCATGGCGCCGAGGCGGGAGAGGAGGTCGGCCAGATCGACCCTCCCCTCCGCCGTCGGGCGGCAGGCCAGGATCTCGGCGCCCGCGGCACGGAGGCGCTCGGCCCGCCTTTCGTCGCAGGGTTCGACGCAGGCCACGAGGGTCCGACCGTTCTCGGCGAAGAGGCGGGCATCCGGCGTGACCTCGAGTCGGCTGTCGAGCACGATGCGCACGGGGTTCCGCGCGCCGGGGAGGCGGGCGGTGAGCCGGGGATCGTCCTCGCGAACCGTGCCGACCCCCACGAGGACGGCGTCGAAGACCGAGCGCAGCTCGTGGACCTCCGCCCGCGCCTCCTCGCTGGTGATCCAGCGCGAGGCGCCGGTCCGGGTGGCGATCCGGCCGTCCAGGGTCGAAGCCACCTTGCAGAGGACGAAGGGCTCCCGGGTGCGGATGTACTTGCTCCAGGGCTCGATGAGCTCGCGGCACTCGGCCTCGGCCACGCCCACCTCCACCCGGATCCCCCCCGCCCGCAACCTCTCGATCCCCCGCCCCGAGACCTTGGGATTGGGGTCGATGGTGCCGACGAAGACGCGGGCCACGCCGGCCGCGACCACCGCGGGCGCGCAGGGCGGGGTCTTTCCCTCGTGGTCGCAGGGCTCGAGGGTGACGTAGAGATCGGCGCCGCGGGCCGCCTCCCCCGCCTGGGCGAGGGCCAGGGCCTCGGCGTGCGGGCCTCCCGCCCGCTCGTGGTGCCCCTCGCCCACCACCTTGCCGTCGCGGACCACCACCGCGCCAACGGGTGGATTGGGGCTCGTATGCCCGAGCCCCTTCCGCGCGTTGCGGAGGGCCAGGCGCATGAAGCTCTCGTGTTCGTTCACTTCTTTTTCGCCAGCAGACCGGAGAGCTCCTCCAGGAACTGATCGATGCTCCCGAAGTCGCGGTAGACGGACGCGAAGCGCACGTAGGCCACGTCGTCGAGCGGCTGGAGTTTCTGCAGGATGGTTTCGCCGATGAAGGTGGAGGGGATCTCGGCCTCGCCGGCCTCCTGGAGGACGCGCTCCACCGCCGTGGCGATCTCCTCGATGCGGGCGGCGTCGATCGGCCGCTTGACGCAGGCGCGCCGCAGACCCGCCACCACCTTCTGCCGGTCGTAGGGCTCCCGCGTGCCGTCCTTCTTGACCACCAGCGGGAGGCTCTCCCCGATCCGCTCGTAGGTGGTGAAGCGTCTGCCGCAGCCGAGACACTCCCGCCTTCGCCGGATGGCGTCGCCGTCGTGCGACTGCCGGCTGTCGATCACCTTGTCTTCGATCTCACCGCAGAATGGACACTTCACGGCTGGCCGTAGAGGGGAAAGCGCCGCGCGAGCTCGAGGACCTCGCCCCGGATCCTCGCCAGCTTGCGCTCGTCTTCGGGCGCGTCCAAAACCTCGGAGATCAAACCCGCGATGATCGCCATTTCTTCGGGCCCCATCCCCCGGGTGGTCAGCGCGGGCGTCCCCAGCCGGATTCCCGAGGTGACGGTGGGCTTCTCGGGATCGTGGGGGATCATGTTCTTGTTCACCGTGATCCCCGCCTTGCCGAGCGCCAGTTCGGCCACGTTCCCCGTGGTCCCCTTCGGCCGGAGGTCCACCAGCAGGAGGTGGTTGTCGGTCCCGCCCGAGACGAGGCGGAGGCCGGCTTCCATCAGCCCCTTGGCCAGGGCCTTGGCGTTCTCCACCACCCGCCGCTGGTAGGTGGCGAACTCGGGTTTCAGCGCTTCGCCGAAGGCCACGGCCTTGCCCGCGATCACGTGCTCCAGCGGTCCGCCCTGGATGCCGGGGAAGATCTGCGAGTCGATCGCCTTGCCGAGTTCGCCCCGGGCCAGGATGAGGCCGCCGCGGGGCCCCCGCAGCGTCTTGTGGGTGGTGGAGGTGACGATGTCCGCGTGGGGGATCGGCGAGGGATGCAGCCCCGTGGCGACCAGGCCGGCCACGTGGGCCATGTCCACCATCAGCACGGCGCCGGCGGCGTCGGCCGCCTTGCGGAATCGCTCGAAGTCGATGACGCGGGGATAGGCCGAAGCGCCCGCCACGATCACCTTCGGCCGGTGCTCGATCGCCAGCGCCTCCACCTGATCGTAGTCGATGGTCTCGTCGTCCTTCAGGCCGTAGGCGACGATCTCGAAGAGCTTGCCGGAGAAGTTGGGGCGAGCGCCGTGGGTGAGGTGCCCACCGAAGGCCAGGGACATGGCCAGGATCTTGTCGCCGGGCTTGGCCACGGCGAAGTAGGCCGCCATGTTGGCCTGCGAGCCCGAGTGCGGCTGCACGTTCGCGTGCTCGCTTCCGAAGAGCTGCTTGGCGCGGTCGATGGCGATCCGCTCGACCTCGTCCACCACCTCGCAGCCGCCGTAGTAGCGCCGCCCGGGGTAGCCCTCCGCGTACTTGTTGGTGAGGACGCTGCCGACCGCCTCCATCACCGCCCGCGAGACGAAGTTCTCGCTGGCGATGAGCTCCAGCCCCTCGGCCTGCCTCCGACCCTCGTCCGCGATGAGGGAGTGAATGGCCGGATCCACCTCGGACAGGGGAAGGTCGTGGGGCTGCAGCATGGCGGTCACCTCATGTTTGCGGATTCGACGTCGGAGATCTTCTGGACGCGCCGCTCGTGCCGGCCGCCCTCGAACGCGGTATCGAAGAAGGCCTCCGCGATGGCGAGGCCGAGCCCAACGCCCACCAACCTCTCGCCCAGGCAGAGGACGTTGGCGTCGTTGTGCTGGCGCGAGGCGCGAGCGGCGAACTCGCTCGTGCAGGGAACGGCGCGCACCCCACGGTACTTGTTGGCGACGATGGCCATGCCGAGCCCGGTCCCACAGACGAGCACGCCGTAGTCCGCCTGGCCCGAGCCCACCCGGGTCGCGACCGTGGAGGCGAAGTCGGGGTAGTCCACGGAGTCGTTGCCGCGTGTGCCCACGTCCTCGACCTCGGCGCCGCGGCCGCGCAGGTACCGGACCACGGCCTCCTTGAGCTCCACCCCTGCGTGGTCCGAACCGATCACGACGCGCATGGGCTCACCCATGGAAGCGGCGGAAGGCCAGGACGACGTTGGTCCCGCCGAAACCGAAGGAGTTGGACATCGCCACGTCCACCCGCTGCTCCCGCGCCTGGTTGGGCACGTAGTCCAGATCGCAGTCGGGATCGGGGGTGGTGTAGTTGATGGTCGGCGGCAGGACGCCCCGCGAGATGGCGAGGACCGAGATCACCGCCTCGATCCCGCCCGCCGCGCCCAGGGTGTGGCCGGTCATCGACTTCGTCGAGGAGACCGCCAGCTTCCGGGCGTGATCGCCGAAGACCTGCTTGATCGCCGCGGTCTCGTTGGCGTCGTTGAGCGGCGTGGAGGTGCCGTGCGCGTTGATGTACCCGACGGCCTCGGGCGCGAGTCCCGCGTCCTGCAGGCAGAGGCGCATGCACTCCGGCGCGCCCTCCGGCGAGGGCGCCGTGATGTGGTGGGCGTCGGCGTTCGCCGCGTAGCCCACGATCTCGCAGAGGATGTGCGCGCCGCGCTTCTTGGCGTGCTCCATCTCCTCGAGGACCAGGACCCCCGCGCCCTCGCCCTGGACGAAGCCGTCGCGATCCTTGTCGAAGGGCCGCGAGGCGCCCTCCGGATCGTCGTTGCGGGTCGACATCGCCCGCATGGCGTTGAAGCCGCCGATCCCCAGGGGCGTGATCGCCGCCTCCGCTCCACCACAGAGCGCGACGTCGGCCTCGCCGCGCTGGATGGTGCGGAAGGCCTCGCCGATGGCGTGGGCCCCGGTGGCGCAGGCGCTCACCGGCGACCACGAGGGTCCCCTCGCTCCCCAGCGGATCGAGATCTGACCGGGGAGGAGGTTGACGATCATCATCGGGATGAAGAAGGGGGAGAGCCGCTTGGGACCCTTGGAAAGGAGCGTCTTGTGCTCGTCTTCCAGGGTGGCCAGGCCCCCGATCCCGGAGCCCAGGATCGTGGCGAAGCGCCTCGCCGCCTCCCCCTCGAAGGGCTCGTCGAACCCCGCCTGCCGCATCGCCATGTCGGAGGCGACCACGCCGAACTGGACGAAGCGGTCCATCCGGCGCGCCTCCTTCTTGTCGATGAAGCGCGCCGGATCGAAATCCTTCACCTCACCGGCGATCTGGGTGGGGTAATCGGTGGCGTCGAAGAGGGTGATCCTCCCGATGCCGCTCCTGCCGGCGAGCAGCGCTTGCCAGCTCTCCTCCACCCCGATTCCCACCGAGGTGACCATTCCCAATCCGGTTACGACGACACGGCGCTTCATGGGTTCGCTTCCCGATGGAGGAATGCCTTACTTCTTGTGGGTGCTGATGTAGTTGATGGCGTCCCCGACGGTCTTGATGTTCTCGGCCTCCTCGTCGGGGATCTCGACCTCGAACTCCTCCTCCATCGCCATCACCAGCTCCACGATGTCGAGGCTATCGGCCCCGAGGTCCTCGACGAACGAAGACTCGAGCTTGATCTCGTCCTCGCCGACGCCGAGCTGCTCCGCGACGATGCCTCGAACCTTCGCCTCAATCTGCGTCTCTGCCATGAGAATCCAGCCTCCGCTGAGAATGACCGCCCTGAGCGGGCGGGAATGGTCGATCCTTCGATCGGCCGCTCATAACACGAACCAGGACTTTTTGCGCCTTGGAATCGCCGTTACATGAGCATGCCGCCATTGACCCGAATCACTTCCCCCGTCACGTAGGAGGCTGCATCGGATGCCAAAAAGGCGACGACCGCAGCCACCTCCTCCGCCGAGCCCAGTCTCCCGAGCGGGATGGATTCGAGCATCTTCGCCCGGACCTCCTCGGGGAGATCGCGGGTCATGTCCGTGTCGATGAACCCCGGGGTGACCACGTTGGCCCGGATGTTTCGGCTGGCCAGCTCCCGGGCGAGGCTCTTGGTGAAGCCGACGAGTCCCGCCTTGGTGGCCGCGTAGGCCGTCTGGCCCACGTTGCCCATCTCCCCGACCACGGAGCCGAGGTTCACGATGCTGCCCTGCCGCTGCTTCATCATCGGACGCGCGGCGGCCCGGCAGAGGTAGAAGGCGGCCTTGAGGTTGATGGCGAGCTGACGCTCGAGGTCCTCGTCCTTGAGCCGCACGAGGAGCTGGTCGATCGCCACGCCCGCGTTGTTCACCAGGACGTGGAGGCCCCCGTGCGCCTTCACCGTCTCCTCGATCGCGGCCTGGCAGGCGGCCGAATCGGCCACGTCGAAGCGCCGCGCCTCGGCCCTGCCCCCGGCCGACTCGATCAGGCGGCAGGTCTCCTTGGCCGCCTCCTCGTTACCGGCGTAGCCGATGACCACCGTCGCGCCCCCGCGGCCGAGCGCGGTCGCGATCGCGCGCCCGATGCCCCGGGAACCGCACGTGACGAATGCAACCTTTCCCGAAAAATGCCACATGGTCAGCTCCCAGTCAGAACTTCGAGCGTCTTTTCCAGGGAGGCCGGATCCTCCACGTTGGAGACCGTGACGTCCTTGGCGATGCGGCGGACCAGACCCGAGAGAACCTTGCCGGGTCCGAGCTCCACCATATGGTCGACGCCCTCGTTTGCCATCGCCTGCACGCACTCCACCCAGCGCACCGGCGCCACCACCTGCTCCACGAGCAGCTCCGCCACGCGCGTCGGATCGGCGTTGGGCTTCGCCTCCACGTTCGTGACGATGGGCGCCTGGGGCGCCTTCACCTCGATCTCCGCGAGCACGCCGGCGAGTCGAGGCTTGACCGGCTCCATCAACGCACAATGGAAGGGAGCGCTCACGGGGAGGAAGACGGCGCGCTTCGCGCCCGCGGCCTTGCAGGCCTCCACCGCGCGGCCGACGGCCTCGGCGGTCCCGGCGATCACGGTCTGCTCCGGCGAGTTGTAGTTCGCCGGCGAGACCACCTCGCCCTGCGCCGCCCCCTCGCAGGCGACCCGCACCTCGTCGGCCGGAAGGCCGAGGATCGCGGCCATGGCGCCCTTCCCCTCCGGCACCGCCTCCTGCATGAAGGTCCCCCGCAGCCGCACGGCGCGGACCGCGTCCTCGAGGGAGATCGCGCCGGCCGCCACCAGCGCCGACCACTCACCGAGGGAGTGCCCGGCGAAGAAGGCCGGCGCCTGGCCGAAGCGCTCCGCGAAGACGGCGTGCGCCGCCACGCTGGTCACGAGGATCGCCGGCTGTGTGTTCGCGGTCAGCTTGAGCGCTTCCTCCGGTCCCTCGAAGCAGAGCGAGGAGAGCTTCTCGCCGAGGGCGGCGTCGGCCCGCTCGAAGATCTCGCGCGCCTTGGCCGAGGTCTCCCAGAGCGCCTTGCCCATGCCGACCGTCTGGCTCCCCTGACCGGGGAAGAGGAATGCGACCTTGGAGGCCATCGCGTTCTCCTTGATCCTTGCTTGGGGCGGGCGTGATAGCCCAAAGCGGCCAGGGAGGTAAAGCCTCCCGATTGTTGCGCCGCGTCAACGCCCGGAAACGAACACCCGCTTCAGGCGGATTCGAACCTCCGCGCCGCCCGGAGGCAGCCTTCCGAGATCTCCGCCGCCAGGTCGAGGGTGGTGGCGTCGCGGGCCTCGCGGATCGCGTTGGCGATCGCGTCGGGTCCGGAGCGGCCGTGCGCCAGGATGACGGCGCCGTTGCAGCCCAGGAGCGGTGCTCCTCCGTATTCCGCGTAGTCGGTCACCCGCCGAAGCTCGGCGAGTGCGGGGCGGAGGAGCATGCCGCCGAAGCGGGAGAGGGCCGAGCCCTCGATCTGCTTCTGCAGGAAGGAGACGAAGGCCTGGGCCGCGCCCTCCGCCGTCTTCAAGATGGCGTTGCCGGTGAAGCCGTCGGTGACGACCACGTCGAAGGCGCCGGTGAAGAGGTCCTTCCCCTCCACGTAGCCGCGGAAGTCCAGGCCCGGCATCCCCGTCAGCACCTCGAGCGCCGCCCGCGTGAGCGCCGTCCCCTTGGAGGGCTCCTCCCCGTTCGACACGAGGCCGATCCGGGGTCGCGCCACCCCCAGGACCCGGCGGGAGTAGATCTCGCCGAGCATGGCGAACTGGACCAGGTGGAGGGGCTTGACCTCCACGTTGGCGCCCGCGTCCACGAGCACCACCCGTCCGCCGAGGAGCGAGGGTACGAGCGCGGCCACCGCCGGCCGGTCCACGCCCTCGATCGTGCCCAAGGTGAGCTGGGCGCCGGCCAGCACCGCGCCGGAATGGCCGGCGGACATCAAGGCGTCCGCCTCCCCGGCCTTGAGGAGCTCGAAGGCCTGCCGAAGTGAACTCTCGGTCCGCGAGCGAATCTGCTGGGAGGCCGGGCCCTCCGCCCGCACCGCGTCCGGCGCGTGGCGGATGGAGATGCCCTTCTGATCGGCGGCGCCGAGACGCACGAGCTCCCCCCGGATCCTCGTCTCGTCACCGACGAGGACCACGTCCAGTCCGTGCTCTCGGCAGGCTCGAACGGCGCCCTCGACTACGACGCCCGGAGCGCGATCCCCGCCCATCGCGTCGACGGCGATCCGCGCCATCTCGAATCCCTAGGCCTCAGTCGGCGACCGCGACGACCTTCCGGCCGCGGTACGTCCCACACGAAGGGCAGACCTGGTGGCTGAGGGCCGGCTCGTTGCAGGAGGGGCAACGGCTGACATTGGGGGGCGTGACCTTCCAATGCGTACGACGCTGCAGCTTCTTCTGCCTGGATGTGCGCTTCTTCGGGGCTGCCACGATACACTCCTCTACGTCTTCGTCGCATCGGGCGCACGTCGCGCGCCCGACGGGAAAGGCGCCTCATACATCGAGGGTCGCGCCTTGTCCACCCGTCACTTGGGCAATTTGATGGAACGCAGGGCCGCCCACCGCGGATCCGGCACGTGGCGGTCGCAGGCGCAGGCGTCCTCGTTGAGGTTCTGCCCGCAGACCTGGCAGAGGCCCAGGCAGCCCTCCGAGCAGAGGGCGCTCATCGGGAGAGCGAGGAGGATCTGCTCGCGGACGACCGGGGCGAGGTCCACCTCCGTCCCCTCGTAGAGGACCTGGTCGGCCTCGTCAGGCGTGAACGTTCCGGCGATCTCCCCGGTCCCGTCGTCCTCGATCACCTCGGCCATCCGCTCGCTCACGCGGGCGCGGTTCACCAGGTCCAGGGTGAAGCGCACGTCCACGTGGAGTTCGGCCCGGCCCAGGCAGCGCCGGCAGGAGGTCGCGAGTTCGAGGCTCGTCCCTCCCTCGAAGACGATGTCGCGCTCGTCCACCCGCGTCAGCGTCCCCGCGAAGCGCGCGGCCTCGAGGGCCACGTAGCCCGTGGGTGGCTCGGCGCTCAGGATCTCCCGCAGATCGCCCAGGGAGATCTCGCGTTCGATGCGGAGGGGCGCCTCCTTGATCCGGTCCAGTTGAAAGAGAAAATCCATGGCCATCGTCGAAACAAGTGGCGGGGACGCTACATGTCCGACGCGGAACAGGCAAGGAAGCGAAGTGGCCCGGTCGTGGATATCGGTGATGCATGAGCATCTTTCGCGACCGGAGGGAAGCCGGCGAGAAGCTGGCCGAGGCGCTGGAGCCCTGGGCCCGGGAAGACCCCATCGTCCTCGCCCTGCCTCGAGGCGGCGTGGAGGTGGCCGTCCCCGTCGCCGAGCGGCTCGGCGCGCCCCTGGACGTCCTCGTCTCGCGCAAGCTCGGGGCCCCCATGCAGCGGGAGCTCGGCTTCGGGGCCATCTCCGAGGCGGGCGCCCAGTGGCTGGACGAGGAGTCCACCCGGCTCCTGGGCCTCGGACCGGGGGTGATCGAGGCCATCGCCGCGCGCGAGCGCGAGGAACTCGAGCGACGGGTGCGGATCTATCGAGGGGGCCGTCCCCTGGATCTCGAAGGCCGCACCGTACTCCTCGTGGACGACGGCGTCGCGACCGGGGGCACGATGCGGGCGGCCATCCGCGCGGCGCGCGCCCTGGGGGCGACCAAGGTGGTGGCCGCCGTGCCGGTGGCGGCGCCGGATAGCGCGCGGGAGATCCGGCCCGAGGTGGACGCTTGGGTCTGCCTGCAGGAGCCCTCGGCGCTCTGGGCGATCGGCGTCTGGTACCGGAGCTTCCCCCAGCTCGACGACGACGAGGTCCTCGCCCTGCTCGGAGGGGGGAGGCCCGTGAAGAGCCTGCCCCCCCAGCCGCCCGGCGCGCCGTGATCACGTGATCAGGTGTGGATGGGGATGGTCTTCGCCTTCGCCTCCGCGCGCTTGGGGATGTGGATCTCCAGGATGCCGTTCTTGAATTCGGCCCGGACGCGATCCCGGTCGATCGTCGAAGGCATGGAGAAGGAGCGGGAGAAGGCGCCGTAGTTCGACTCCACCCGCTGGTAGTTCTCCTTCTTGTCCTCGCGCATGAGCTTGCGCTCCCCCTGGATCGTCAAGGTGGAGTCCTCGAGGCGGATCTCCACGTCCTTGATGTCCATGCCCGGGAGCTCCGCCCAGCAGACGATCTCCTCCTTGTCCTCGTAGACGTCGACGTTCGGCCAGAAGCCCTCGCCGAAGTAGCGCATGGGCTCTCGGAACGCGGTGGGTGCGGCGCTCGTCAGCGGCTCCATGAAACGCTCGAGTCGACGGGCGAGGGAGCGCATCTCGGTAAAGGGATCCCAGCTCGTAATCGGCATCTTCGTTCTCCTTGGTGGTGGAAGACCGGTCGCCACGACCGGTCCGGCAGCGAGGAAGGAACCACCACGAGCCGGGATCGGCCAGGCCCTTCGCGGGGCCCGCGCGCTCAGTTCTCGACCGAGCGGAAGAAGTCCACCAGGGCCTCGATCACGGCCGGCGAGACGTTCTTGCCCACCTCCATGCCCTGGATGCAGTTCATGGCGTGCGTCACGCAGGGCAGGATCTTCGCCTGGTGGATCGTCCCCTCGAACTCCCGCGCCCAGGCCTCGGTCTCGGAGGGAGGAACGTTGGTGTCCTTGTCGCCCGAGAGCGCGAGAATGGGCCGATCCATCGCAGGAGCGCCCGCGCGGGCCTCCTTCCCCATGTCGAGCAACGCCTGCCAGTAGTCGATCGACAACCCGTCGATGGGATCCGTGCCCCAGGTGCCGGCCTTCAGCTCCCGGAGCGCTTCCACCGTCAGCCGAAGCGATCCGACCTGCTCCTCGATGGTCTCCTCGCCATAGCCCAAATCCCGCAGGAGCCTCTCCACGAAGTCCACCTGGTAGGCGAGAATGTCGTCGAAATCCGAGTGCGTACCCGCGAGCATGACCCCGGCCCGGACGCGGGCCTCGCGCTGCATGACGTCCGGTACGTAGAGGGCCCCCTTGCTGTGGCCGATCACGAAGATGCGCTCGGGATCGACCTCCGGCTGCTCGGCCAGGAAGCGCACGCCGCCTGCCAGATCTTGGGAAAAGATGCGCACCGTCGAGCCCATGGCCTTGGCGAGTTCGTAATCGTTGGTGGGGCAGTTGCTCCAGCGGCCGCAGGTCCGCTTGTCGTAGGTCAGGACGACGAATCCAGCCGCCTGCAGGCCTTGGGCGATTTCGCGGTACACCGGGATGGAGAAGCCGAAGCGCATGCCGAGCTGCCCTTCGACCACGCCGTCGCGACCGTGCGGTCCGCTGCCGTGCGCCACCACGACCGCCGGAAGGCGCTCCCCCACCCGCCATTCGGGGACGTGGAGGTCCCCGACGTGGAGAAAAGCGTCGGGGGCCGCGGATTCGAAGCGGACCTCGCGCACGTGGGCCTCGACCACCTCGGGCTCTCCGTTTCCGTTCGGCTTGGAGGTCCCGTCGGTGGCGCAGGCCGAGAGGGCGATCCATGTGGGCAGAATCCAGCGGGTCGTTCGCATCGTCGGTATTCCTTCCAGATGAGGCGCGGATGCTAGCCTGGCGCCCCCTTTCGCGCATGTTCGAAATTCCGAATCCGGAATGGACGGCATGCCCCCTCGGTATCCTTTCGGCCCCTCGGGCTTCGGAGTATCGAACCAGCATGCGGACCGCCCAGACACCGCCCGGCGTGGAGCCGGTGGAGCCGAAACCCGCGCAGGAGGCGGGGCATCCCCGTGCGGCCGGCTTCGGCGAGAGCCTGCGCTTCGCCGTCCAGGGGATCGCCTACGCCTATCGGAGCCAGCGGAATCTGCGGATCCAGGGGGCGCTCGGTTGCTCGGCCCTCGCCCTGGGCTGCCTCCTCGCCCTCTCGGCCGGAGAGCTCGCCCTCGTGGCGCTGGCCTCGGGCCTGGTGATGGCGGCCGAGCTCGGGAACACCGCCGTCGAAACGGCGGTCGATCTCTCCACCCGGGAGTTCCACCCCCTCGCCCGCCTCGCCAAGGACGTCGCCGCGGGGGCCGTCCTCCTCTCGAGCCTGGCGGCCGTCGTCGTGGGCGCCCTCCTCTTCGTCCCGCGCCTCCTGGCCCTGGAGCTTCGACCCGGCGGCGGGCCTTGGGCCCTCGGCGTCCTCGCCGCGGGAGCGGCCCTGCATCTCTTCATGTGTAAGATCCCGCTTGCCTTCGACCCCACCCGCGACTAAAACGCCTCCCACCTTTGGGCGATTAGCTCAGCTGGATAGAGCGTTGGCCTCCGGAGCCAAAGGCCAGAGGTTCGAATCCTCTATCGCCCGCCATCTCTCGCCCCGCAAACCTTTGGATTTGCGGGGCTTTTTCGTCCCCAGCGTCAGGCTGTGCCCCAACCGTGTCCCCGGATGCGGCGCGCAGCTCGACCACGCCGAGGAGGGCTGGATCCTCGGTGTTCGCTAGCCGAGCGCTTCTTCCACGGCGCGGAGGAGGCGCGGATCGTCGGGGGCGATGCCGGGAACGAAGCGTCCGACGACGCGGCCGTCGCGGGAGACCAGGAACTTCTCGAAGTTCCACATGACGTCGGAGGGGTCGTCCTGGCGGATGCCGTGGCTCGCGAGCGCCTTCTCGAAGGAGTCGTCGCCGAAGTTCTCGGCGCGCGGTCGCTCGGCGATCAGCGCCTGGTAGAGCGGGTGGATGCCGGGCCCCTTCACGACGATCTTCTCGAACATGGGAAAGCGCACGCCGTAGTTCGAGGTGCAGAAGGCGAGGATCTCCTCGTTGGTCCCCGGCTCCTGGGCGCCGAATTCGTTGGCCGGGAAGCCGAGGATCTCGAGGCCGCGATCGCGGTGGCTCTCGTAGAGCTTCTCGAGCGCCTCGTACTGCGGGGTCAGCCCGCACTTGGAGGCCACGTTCACGATGAGGAGCACCTTCCCGCGGAAGGCGCCGAGGTTCGTGGGCGTGCCGTCGATGCGGCGGAGCGGGATGTCGTAGAGGGAGACGGATGGAGCGGGCGTCGTCATGGCAATTCCTCCTGGAGGGCATTGCATAGGAGCCCGCTTTGGGAGCGCAAGGAAATCCTGCGGGAGCGTCCGATCCTCGACTAGGGCGGGCTGCCCTGCTCCACCCAGCGGCGCAGCATTTTCTTCGCGTTCGGCCCGAGGCCGTCGCCCCACTTCGCGGCGGGCGGCATCAGCCCTTCCTCCACCACCTGCAGGCTGTGGAGGGCCATGTCCTTGGCACCCCAGGGGCCGTCGCCCTCCGGGTGGTCGTGGCCCGCATGGAATTGTTTTCGCTCGCCGACCTCCGAGGAATGGGCGTGGGAGTCGACGATCTCGTAGACGTCCAGCCGGAAGTTGTTCGGCGCACCACGGCTGGGCGGATCTCCGTGACAGAGGATGCAGTGATCCTCGAAGAGCGGAAGGATGTCTCGCGAGTAGGTGGGGTTCTCCGGCACCTCCGCGATGTCGTCGACGGCGAAATCACATCCCCCGGCGAAGAAGATGGCGAGCCCGAAACCGAGCCACGTCATTCGCATCGCTTCCCCCTCCTGAAATTCAAAACACCCAAACCGTCGCCGCCACCGCCATGAGGCCGAGGGTCGTATAACCCACCGCCTGATGGACGGTCGCGTAGGTCTCGAGACTCCGGGCGTTCCCGGCGTCGGCGCTCCTCGCGGCCACGAAGCCGAGGACCACCTGGGTGACGAGTCCCGCCGAGGCTCCGATCACGGCGATCCGATGCAACATGCCGCTGTCGAATCCGCTTCTCCGCTCGTAGGGCGTGGGCGCGAAGAGGGCGAAGACCGCGGTGGAGAGAAAGACGCCCGCCGTGGTGTAGGAGGCGATCCGGTGCGCCAAGAGGTAGTCCCCCGACCTCGCGCCGCCCTTCCCATAGAGATCCGTGAAATTGATCTGCCCGATGACCGCGGTGGTGGTCATCAGGGTCAGGGTGGAGAGGCCGAGGATCTGGTGGGTCTGGAGCATCGAGCGGCGCGTCTGGGCCCGCGCGCCCACCGAGGGATCGATCGCCTCTCTCGGCATCGCCTCCGTGTCTCCGAAGAGATCGAAGTCCATCGCCTCTTCTTCGGCCAGCACGGCCAGGACGGGATCGTCGAGCTTCGAACCGAGATCGCCGGCTCCCAGGGTGAAGGCCACCGCGAGGAGCGACGAAAGCGTCGTGAGCATGCCACCCCCTTGCAAATGGAAACGCGCCAATGATGAGGCGCCCGATGCAAAGGGTCTTCTCCCTCCTCGGGTCAGGACCCGTCGGGTCGAAGCGGCTGGCAGCGAGGACAGAAGACGCTGGTGCGGCCGCCGAGCTCCACCTTCTCGAGAGGAGTTCTGCAGCGCGGACATGGCGATCCCGCTCGGCCGTAGATGCGGAAGGGATTCTGCGAGCGCGCCTCCTCCACGTAGGTGATCGCGTCGCCCTCCCCCTGGATTTCGAGCGTGTGGTGGATCGACCCGACGATCGCCTCGGCCAGTTTTCGGACCTCGGCCGGCTCCAAGGAGGAGGCCGGCCTCGCCGGGTGGATGCGCGCGAGGAAGAGGGCCTCCGTCGCCTGGATGTTTCCGATGCCCGCGAGCACGCTTTGGTCCATCAGCGCGACTTTCACGGGCCTCGCGCTTCGCGAAAGACGGCGATGGAGCCGTTCCGCATCCACCCCATCGATCAGCGGATCCGGTCCGAGCGCTCGGATCTCGGGGAGGGAGAAGAGCTCGTCGACGGGGTGGACCGCGATGCGGCCGAAGAGGCGCGGATCGCGGTAGACGACGGCCTCGCCCGAATCCAGCTCCAGCCGTGCGCGCACGTGGCTCGGCGGCGCCTGCCCCTCGGGCACGCGCACCCACTTGCCGGTCATCCCCAGGTGGCTGATCAGCCCCACGCCCTTGGTGAAGCCGAAGAGGAGGTACTTCCCCCGCCTCTCGATCCACTCGAGTTCCGTCCCCGGAAGGAGGCGGACGAAATCCTCTCGCTCGCTCCCGCGGAAGATGCGGGTCGGCGGCGCTTCGGCTTCGACGATGCGCCGCCCTCGCATCCACCGCCGGAGCGCCCGTGCGGCGAATTCGACCTCGGGCAATTCGGGCATGTACGAACTCCGGGCCGATCAGTCGATCGGCACGGGGCAGGCGTGAACGATGACGAGATCGGACACGCTTCCGCCCCGGAGGGCATCGCAGGATGCGCCTCGGAAGACGATCTGGCTCGACCCCCGGACGTAGTCCCAACCCGACGTCGGATCGTGGGGCACCTCGACCCCGTCGAAGAAGACGTGGATGTCCTTCGGCTCGAGCGCCAGACCGTTGTCCCGGATCTCGTAGGCGCAGGTCAACACCATGCCGCCGATCGCCGAGAAGGCGGCGGTGAGCGAGGCTTCGTCGTCCGCCTGGTAGTACTTCGGGGAGCCGGCGAGCGCGGTTCCCCCGGCCACGGCCATGGCGTCGAGATCCCCGGCCTCCACCCCGTCTCCGAAGCCCACCACGAAGGTTTTCACCTCGGGGTCGAGCGCGCGCAGGGCCGAAACGGCCGCCTCTCCGTCGCCGCCGCACCGCTCCTCGCCATCCGTCAAGAGGAGGATGTAATTCGGTCGAGAGGGGTCCTGGAGCGAGGGGTGGCCCGTCACCGCCTCCAGGCTCCCGCCGATCGGCGTGGATCCCCTCGGCGAGTAGTCGTCGAGCGTGGCGAGGATCTCCGATGCGTTGTCGGGGCCCACCTCCACCAGGATCCTCCCCGGATCGCAGCCACCTCCCTCCGGGTAGAGGACGAGGCCGAAGCGGATCTGGTCCCCGAAATCGGCGAGGAGCCGCTCGAGCGCGCGGATCGCGATCCGCCACTTCGTGTCCGAGCCCACGCGATCGCCCATGCTCCCCGATTTGTCGAGGAGGATCAGGACGTTGGGCTGGATCATCTCGGCCTCGTAGCGGTCCCCCCTGCAGCCACATCGGCCGTGGATGCAAAGATCCCCCGCAGGGCAGTCCTCCTCCGCCACACAGACACCTCCGGTCTCGTTGGCCCTGCACTGGCCCTGGGCGTCACAGATCGCACCCGGTCCGCATTCCGTCGAATCCCGACACGCGGTCGAGGGCCTGCAGGTCTGGGTGGCGGGATCGCAGAAGGACCCGCTCGGGCAATCCGCGGCGGTCTCGCAACCGGGGCCGGAGGCGCCCGATCCGCCCGTCCCACCCACGCCGCCGGTGCCCGGAATCCCTCCCGGGCCGGAGCCCCCCTCCCCAGCCTGCCCGGCGGAACCCTCTGCGCAGGCCTGGAGCCCGAGGAGCAAGAGGGCCGTGCCAAAACCCACCAGCCAATGTGAACGCTTCGTGACCATGGGAAGCTCCTTTCACAATTGGGAATTTTTCGCACTTTTTCGATCGAAAGCAAACCGAGCGCTCCGGCCTGCCCCGGACCGCTCCTGGCGCCCTTTCCCCGCGGTTCTCCGTCGGGGGGGGTGGCACGGGATGCATGGCCCGGAGTGCGGAACGGCACGCGAAGCCCTTCCGGGAGGCGTGAAAGGACCGTTTTTCTTCGGTCGACGATCTGTCAGACTTCTCCTCCATGAATCCGACCAAGCCCTGCCCCACCACCCCTCCCGACGCCCCACCCTTCGAGACGACCCTGAACGACGAGCGCCCTCGCCTGCTGGCCCACTGCTATCGGATGCTCGGCTCCCTGCCGGACGCCGACGACGCGGTGCAGGAGACCCTGCTTCGGGCCTATCGCAGCCAGGAGAGCTTCGAGGGCCGTTCCTCGCTCCGCACGTGGCTCCACCGCATCGCCACCCGCGTCTGCCTCGACATGCTCGGGGACCGGATGCGGCGCGAGCTCGCGATGGACATGGGGCCGGTGGGGAACCTCGAATCGCCCCTGGTCGAGGTGGCCGCGGACCGCTGGCTCGAGCCGATTCCCGACGCCCTGGTCCTCCCCCCGCAGGCCGGACCGGAGGAACGGGCCGAGATCCGGCAGCGGATCCGGCTGGCCTACGTGGCCGCCCTCCAGCACCTCCCGCCCCGCCAGCGAGCGGCCCTACTCCTCACGGAGGTGGTCGGATTCTCGGCCGCCGAGGCGGCGAAACTCCTGGAGACCACCGTGCCGGCCCTCAACAGCGCGCTGCAGCGCGCCCGCGCCACCATCGCCGAACGCGCCCCGGAGCCCGCCCCCGCCCGGCTCACGGAGGGGGAGTCCTCCCTGGTCGACCGCTTCGTGGATGCCTTCGAGCGCTACGACATGGAAGCCCTCACGAAACTCCTGCGCGAGGACGCGATCATGTCCATGCCGCCCTTCTCGCTCTGGCTGCGAGGGCCGCGCGACATCACCGGCTGGATGACGGGACGCGGGGCGGCCTGCCGCGGCTCCCGACTCGTCCCCACCTGGGCGAGCGGCGCCCCCGCCTTCGGCCAGTACAAGCCGGCCCCCGAGACGGGCGGGTACGAGCCCTGGGCCCTCGTGGTCCTGGAGGTGGGCGAGGATGCGATCGAGAACCTCGTCTTCTTCCTGGACACCGAGAGGTACTTCCCCCGCTTCGGCCTCCCCCCTCGGCTCGAAGCCGACCGATGATTCTTCGCGCCCACGACCGTCCATTGGGAGGAAGCCAACGAAAGGAGAAAGGACATGGCTGCCTCTCGACTCGTCTTCGTCAACCTCCCGGTCCGTGACCTGAACCAAAGCAAGCGCTTCTTCGGCTCTCTGGGCTTCGACTTCGATCCGAAGTTCACCAACGACGAGGCCGCCTGCATGGTGCTGAGCGACAAGGCCTTCGTCATGCTGGTCACCGAGCCCTTCTTCCGGACCTTCACGAAGAAGGAGGTGGCGGACGCCACCTCCACGACCGAGTGCACGGTCGCCGTCTCGGCCCAGAGCAGGGCGGAGGTCGACGAGCTGGTGGAGAAGGCGCTCTCGCTCGAAGCCACGGAGGCCGGCGAGGCCAAGGACCACGGCTTCATGTATCAGCGCGCCTTCCACGACCTCGACGGCCACCTCTGGGAAGTCGTCTGGATGCAGCAGGGCTGAGCTGGTTTCACGGGGCCGGGCTACACATCCTTTCGGTGATGAAAGCCATCACCTACGACGGCCCCTTCCACGTTCGGCTGCGGGACAAGCCCTACCCGCGCATCGAGCACCCGCAGGATGCGATCCTCAAAGTGACCGCCGCGGGGATCTGCGGCTCCGATCTCCACCTCCTCCACGGCCTCGTGCCCGACACGCGAGTCGGCTTCACCTTCGGCCACGAGATGGTCGGAGTGATCGAGGAGACGGGCCCGGAGTGCACGGGCCTTCGGAAGGGCGATCGGGTCCTCGTCCCCTTCCAGATCTTCTGCGGTGGTTGCTACTACTGCCAGCGGGGGCTCACGGCGTGCTGCGAAAACACCAACCCGGCGAGCGACATCGCCGCCGGGTGCTACGGCTACGCCCACATCACCGGAGGCTACGACGGCGGCCAGGCGGAATACGTCCGCGTCCCCTTCGCCGACGTCTGCGCGGAAGAGGTCCCCGAGGATCTCTCCGACCTCGACGCCCTGCCGCTGACCGACGCCATGGCCACCGGCTACCAGGCCGCGGAGATGTGCGGACTGCGGGGCGGGGAGACGGTCGTGGTCTTCGGCTGCGGCCCCGTCGGTCTCTACGCCATGCGCTCGGCCTGGATCATGGGGGCCGAGCGGGTGATCGCCGTGGATCACGTCCCCTACCGCCTGGCGTTCGCGCGCGACTGGGCCGGCGCCGAGCCCTTGAATTTCCGCGAGGTGGACGTGGTCGCGACCGTCAAGAGCATGACCGAGGATCGCGGCGCACATTGCACCATCGACGCGGTGGGATGCGAGGCGGCGGGCTCGCCGATGCAGCGGGCCCTGGGGATCTACGGAAAGCTCTACGGCGGCTCCGCGCAGGCCCTCAACTGGTGTTTCCATGCCACGCGGAAGGGCGGCACGGTCTCCGTGGTGGGCGTCTACGGCCCGCCCTGGACCCTCGTGGACTTCGGCACGGCGATGAACAAGCAGCTCACCGTCCGGACGGGACAGGTGAGCGTGAAGCGATACATCCCCCACCTCGTCGAACACATCCGCGCCGGCCGCTTCGACTCGGATTCCATTTTCACGCACCGCTTGCCGCTCGAGGAAGGACCGAAGGCCTACCGCACCTTCGCCCAGAAGAAGGATGGCTGCATCAAGGTGGCTCTCTTTCCCCACGGCACACCGGCGACGATCCACTGAGGAGGAAGCGATGTTTTCGGTAGACGAGATCAAGGGCGTGGACGACATCTACCATCGCCCCGGACACCAGGGATATCGGCCCGTCGGTCCCTGGCCGAACACGAGGTATCCGCCCTCGCCCCAACCGGGGACGCCCTCCGTCCCCAAGCACGGACGGCTCGGCAAGCCCATGCCTCCGGTCTTCGGCACCTCGTGTCCGCTCCGGGGTGTCTCGGGGGCGATCCGCAAGTGGGCCTACACCTTCCCGGATCACCAGGCGAGACACTGGCTGCTCCTCATCTTCGCGGACCGTGTGGAGGCGACGGGGCCCCGCCTCCGCCGCCTCGCGACCTACGGGGCGCCGCTCTTCCTCGCGGGCTTCGGCGCGCTCTGGCTCGGCAAGAGGGGGGCCTTCGGCAGGGCGCCTTCCGCCGGCCGCGCCTTCGTCCAGCGCCTGCCGGCGGCGCGCGCCATCGGGTAGGTGCGCCTCGGCCTCTGCTGCACCTTCCTCGAGGAAGGCATCCGATTCCGACAGACCACCGCTCGATACCTCTCGCGCCTTTCCCCCGAGGCGCGCGGCGTGAGGCTCAGCCTCCATCCCGATCCCTTCGTGGTCCTGGGCTCGGCCACCGAGCGCGTGGTTCGAAGCTCGGTCGACGAAATCGAATACCACGCCCTCGTGGCCCGCCTCGTGGGGGCCGAGCAGATCACGATCCACGCCGGCGGCGCCCAAGGCGGAAAGGCCGCGGCCCTCGCCCGCTTCCGCACCAGCCTCGAGCGCTTGCGCCCCTCCACGCGCGCCCTCCTCGCCCTGGAAAACGACGACAAGATCTACACCGTCGCCGACCTCCTCCCCCTCTGCCACGCCGAGCGGATTCCCCTCGTCTTCGACGTGCATCACCACCGCGTGCACGGCGACGGGAGCCCCGAGGACGAGGCCGCGGAGGCCTGCTTCGCCACTTGGGGTCCTCGCGAGCCCTGGGCCCACGTATCCAGCCCGCGCGGAGGGTGGGACGGGCCGAATCCCCGGCTCCACGCGGATTACGTGGAGCCCGGCGACGTACCCGCGGGCTGGCCCTCGCGGCGGCTGACGGTGGACGTGGAGGCCAAGGCCAAGGAGCTCGCGGTCCTCCGCCTCGGGCGAGAGCTCGGCCTCTTCACCGGCGCATGACCCACGCGCCCCCGCGCCCATGGCACTTGTCGGATCTCGGGTCCTCGACTACAAGACCCGCACCATCCGCCCGCGCCTCGAGCGGAGTCGGCTCTCCCTCGGAGCGAGGCGGAACCAAAGGCGTTCCGCCGAATCGGTACCATCCCCAGTCCGGTGAACCGAAGAGACGGCCACCGCCGCCTCATGGGTGCAAACATGTCCGAATTGATCGAGAGCGTCGAGATTGCGCCGAATACCTACTGGGTCGGCAAGCGAGACCCCAAGAGCATCTTCCACGCCAACCCCTACCTGCGCATCTTCCGCGGCCAGTCCGAGGATGGTCGCCCGCAGCAGTTCAATCTCCTGGTCGATCCGGGATCGCGATCCGACTTCGCCGTGGTCAGCACCAAGGTGAGTTCGCTCATCGGCAGCCTCAATCGCGTCTCGGCGATCTGGGTCAACCACCAGGATCCCGACGTCGGCTCCTCGGCGCCCCTCATCCTCGCCAAGCACTCGCCCCGCGCGGCGGTGATCTGCTCGGAGGCGACCTGGCGCCTCATCTGCCACTACGGCATCCCCCGCGATCGCTTCTTCTCCGCCGACCGCGTACAGGGCGGTCTGCAGATCCCGACCGGCGGCCACGTGATCCCGGTTCCCAGCCCCTTCTGCCACTTCCGCGGCGCCGTCATGCTCTACGACCCCGAGACGCGGGTCCTCTTCAGCGGCGACCTCTTCGGCGGCCTCACCGAGATCGACGCCAGCGGGCTCTGGGCGGACGAAACCGACTGGCGTGGGATGCGCGCCTTCCACCAGACCTACATGCCCTCCTCCAAGGCCGTGGCGAACGCCATCGCCGCCATCCGGCGGCTCGAGCCCGCGGTCGAAATCATCGCGCCGCAGCACGGCCGCCTCATCCGCGGCCCCTACCTCGACTACTTCATGGATCGGCTGGAGCGCCTCCCGGTCGGCCTCGACATCATCGAGGAGGACCAGAGCCCCGAGACCCTCGTGGCCTGGAACAGCGTGCTCGCTCGCGTCCTGGAGACCGCGCGGATGTACCTCGGCGCCCAGGCGGAGGAGCGCATCGCCAGCAGCGAGGAGCTCGACGAGGAAGTGATCGCCTTCGAGCCCGACGGGCCGAAGATCCGCTCCGCGCCGCGGTGGGCCCTGGGCGCGATCGTCCACGCGATCACCAAAAACGAGGCTCCCGCCATCGCCAACGTGATCAAGCAGGAAGCCCTCGTCGCCGCAGACGAGCTCGATCTCCCCGCCCCCGATCTCCGCCTGGAGGAGATCGAGGTCGAGATCTGAGGCCCCGCCCGGCCTCTTTGCGAGGAGGCTCAGGCGCCCGCGGACCGGGCTTCGAACTCCGCACCTTCCACGAGCGAGAGTTCGTCGAGGGCGCGGTCGAGGGAGCGAAGCGCCCTCGCCTCCTCGCGCGCCGCCTCCAAGGCTTCCTCCGTGCTCCGACAATCCAGCAGCCGAAGCTGGGCCTGCCGGACCCGCTGCGCCGCCGAAGCGACCCGGCGCAGCGCCTCCCCTACGGTCCTCGACTTATCCACTGCTCACCCCTCCCGGGTTCGTCCTGACGAACGATTGTCCTCGGGGCGGTGCGTAGGGTCAAGCTCATGCCCCGGCGGCAGACCCCCGATCCCCTCGCTCTCCGCATCGGACAGCGCATCCGAAAGCTGCGCAAGAAGGCCGGCCTCTCCCTGGAGAAGCTCGCCTACGAGAGTGAGCTGGGCTCGAAGGGCCACCTCTCGGACCTCGAGAGGGGGCTGACCCGCCCCACGATCACGACCTTGCAGGCGATCGCCGGCCGCCTCGGGGTGGCACTCCTCGATCTGGTCACCTTTCCCGAGGAAGACGATCGTCAGAGGCTGGTGGAGGCGCTGCGCGCGCTCCCCGATCGCGAGATCGAGCGGCTCGTCCAACGCTATGCCCCCCTGGCCTTCCGCTCCCCCGGCCTCCGGGTGGGCGAACCTCCGAAGGACCGCGGAGACGACCTCGTGCGCCGACTCGGCGAGCGCCTGCGCGAAAGGCGCCTCGAGCGCCGCAAGAGCGCCGAGGAGGTGGCCGCACGCGCCGGCCTCGAGACGGAGAGCTACCTCGCCCTGGAGGAGGGAGAGGCCGATCCCACGGTGCGGACGCTGATGGAGATCGCCGACGCCCTGGAGCTCGCCGTCTGGGAACTCTTCCGCCCCTCCCCCTGATCCGCGAGCCACCCCCCTTTTGCGGACGCCCTTCGGTGAAGACCTTTGGGGCATGGACGGGGAGCTTTCACGCCTCCTTTCGCGAAGCCGGCTCTACTCCGAGGAGCTGGGCATCGACCTCGCCGAGGGCGGCGACCCGGCGCTCTTTCGGTGGTTCCTCGCCAGCCAGCTCTTCGGGGCCCGGATCAGCGAGCCCCTGGCCCTGCGCACCTACCACGCCTTCGAGCGCCACGGCCTCGTCTCGCCAAAGGCCCTCCTCGCCGCCGGATGGGACTACCTCGTGAACCCCGTGATGCGCGAGGGGGGATACGTCCGCTACGACGAGAGCAAATCGAGGCAGCTCCTGCGCAACGCGAGGACGCTCCTCGATCGCTACGGCGGGAGCCTCGAGCGGTTGCACGAGGAGGCCAGCGATCCTCGAGACCTCGAACGACGTCTCCAGGCGTTCCATCGGGTGGGCCCGGTGACGACGAACATCTTCCTGCGCGAGCTCCGCCCCTTCTGGCGAAAGGCCGATCCGGAGCCCCTCCCGCGGGTCCGCGAGCTCGCCGAGACCCTCGGCGTGGACCTCGACGCCATCCCCCGCAAGTCGCTGCGCTTCGCGCGGACCGAGGCGGGCCTCGTCCGCCTGATGATCCGCCACCCCAAGGGAAGGAAGAGCCCGCGCACCCCGGGCGATTTCCTCCGCCTCGCCCGAGAGGGTCTCGCGGCCGGCGAGGCTGCGCCCTGAGCCGCATGGAGATGTGCCCCCCACACGATTCGCCCAAATCGGTGCGCACGCGGTCGAGCCGGCCCTCGCGATACAATCCCCCTGCGGCGCCTCCCGCGCCGCGGCACGAAGGGAGCCGCCCATGGCAAACGAAGGCAAGGCCCGGGACATCTTTCCGAAGGGGAACGCGCTTAGGCAGGCGGTGCGCTGGATCAGCGATCAGCGGCAGACCCAGCCCGACGCCAACCTCGTTCGGCTCATCGACGAGGCCTCGATCCGCTTCGACCTCTCGCCGCAGGACAGCACGTTTCTCTACCGAGCCCTGATCGACGAGGCCTGAGGCGCCTCGTTGTGATAATCCAGTTTGCCGGGGCCCGGGTGACGGAACGGCAGACGTGGCGGACTTAAAATCCGCTGCCCGCGAGGGCGTGAGGGTTCGAGCCCCTCCCCGGGCACCAGCGACACCTCCCGGCTCGACGTCGTGCGATTCGGCCGACGGAGGCCCGCGGTCTCGATGCGCGCGTTGAAGAGGCGGAATGCGCGTGGTAGAGACCTGCGTTCCTTTCCCAGGGAAGAATCATGCTGGACGTCGTTTCGAAGGGCTTCAAGGCCGCAAAGAACCGCCTGCGGGGACAGGCCGAGATCACCGAAGCGGTGGTGGACGAGGCCCTGCGCGATATTCGCGTGGCCCTCCTGGAAGCGGACGTCGAGTTCGGTGTCGTCAAGCGCTTCATCGCCGACGTCCGGGAGAAGGCCATCGGCGAGGTGGTGCAGACCCGGGCGGAGACGGAAAAGGGCCGACTGAAGGTCACGCCGGCGGACCACTTCGTCAAGATCTGCCACGACGAGCTCGAGGCCCTCATGGGGCCGGTGGACACCTCCCTTCGGCTCAAGCCCAAGGGGATCTCGAGCGTGATGATGGTGGGTCTGCAGGGTTCCGGTAAGACCACCACCGCCGCCAAGCTCGCGAACAAATTCCTATCGGAGGGAAAGAAGCCCCTCCTCGTCGCCGCCGACATCTACCGCCCCGCCGCGGTGGATCAGCTCAAGGTGCTCGGCGAGCGCCTCGGCGTGCCCGTCTACCACGTGCCGGACACCGCTCCCCCGCAGCTCTGCGCGGACGCCTTCCAGGAGGCGAAGCGCCTCGGCCGCGACGTGGTGATCCTCGACACCGCGGGGCGGTTGGCCATCGACGAGGAGATGATGGCCGAGCTCGAGGAGATCAAGGCGCGCACGCAGCCGGACAACATCCTCCTCGTGGCCGACGCCATGATCGGCCAGGACGCCGTCAAGACCGCGGCGGAGTTCGACCGCCGCCTCTCCATCGACGGCTTCATCCTGACCAAGCTCGACGGCGACGCGCGAGGCGGCGCGGCCCTCTCCATCAAGGAGGTCACGGGCAAGCCCATCAAATTCCTCGGCATGGGCGAGAGCCTCGACAAGCTCGAGGAGTTCCGCCCCGAAGGCCTGGCGAGCCGCATCCTCGGCTTCGGCGACATCGTCGGCCTGATGAAGGACTTCGAGCGGGTCGTCGACGAGAAGAAGGCCGAGGAGGACGCGGCCCGGATCCTATCGGGCAAGTTCACCCTCGAGGACTTCGTCGAGCAGATCCGCACCGTCCGCAAGATGGGCTCGCTCACCGAGCTCTTGGAGAAGTTCCCGCTCTTCGGCGAGCTTCCCGAGGGCTTCCAGATCGACGAGAGGGAGCTCGTCCGGATCGAGGCGATGGTCTCCTCGATGACCCCCGAGGAGCGCCGCAACGCCCCCCAGATCTTCGACGACTCGCGCATCCGCCGCGTGGCGCGGGGCTCGGGGCACACGGAGAAGCAGGTCCGCGACCTCCTGACCCGCTACAAGTCGATGCGCGACCTCATGGGGCAGATCGGCGGGAACGCGGGCGGCTTCCTCAGCCGGCTCCCCGGCATGCGGCAGCTCGCCCAGCTCCAGCAGCTCAAGGGGATGGACCTCTCCTCCATCTTCGGGGACATGGGGGGCCAGCCGGCCTTCGCCCCTCCCCCGCAGCGGATCCCGGGCCTTCCCCCCGGCTACACGCCGCCCATGAACCCGGCCATGCGGGCCCGGGCGCGGAGCATGGGCTGGGACAACGGACCGTCCATGGCGATCGGGGGCTCCGACGCCGACCGCAAGCGCCTCAAGGAGAAGCGCAAGCGCGAGCGCCAGGCGCGGAAGTCCAACCGGAAGAAGAAGCGCTGAGGAGCCTCAGTCGTCGTAGTCCGAGGAGGTGTCGCCGTACTCCACGGCGCACCTCAGGCAGAAGCGATTCGGCGGCTCGCGGTGGGGGACGATGACCGTCTCCCCGATCCGGCCGCAGACCTCGCAGCGGCTCCGCGCCTTCATTTCCCCGGACTCCAGGAGATCTTTCGTCGTCTTGGACATCGCCCTCTACTCTCCCTGATTCCCCTCGCCCGTCTTCCGCCCAAGGCGCCGCGGCACGACCAGGCCACGCGAAAGCCGCCGGAGCACGCGGAGCTGCTGCCTTCTCTTGTAGCGCTCGTGGGAGTTTTCCCCGAGTTCGTTCCGACGCGCCGTCTCCTCGTCCACGAATTGGAATTCCACCGGGACGAAGACGATGGCGGGCTCGTGCTCGTCGATCGAGGCGACGGAGCAGGTCCTCTGCCCCTCCAGGCGGACGGGGACGTCCGCCACGAAGTTGAGCACGCGGTAGGACTTGCCGGAAAATTCGTTCGGCACCCCGTTCCGCTTCTTTTCCCATTCGAGCTCGGTGGCCTCGTAGGGGTCGAGCTGGAGCTGTGGGACCAGTTCCTTGAGCTCCGGCGTCGACTCGATCAGCCCGCTGAACGAGACGAGCGTGTTCTCCGTCTGCGCCGGGACCACCAGGTTGAAGGGGACGAGGTGCGTCACCAGGTGCTGCATGGCGGAGAGCACGTCCCGCCGCTCCCGCGTGACGACGCGGTAGCGCACCTTGTCGAAGATCTGGGTGGCCACCGTCTCGCGCTTGGCCAAGAGCTTGGTGATCGTCGACTCCCGGGACTTCACGCTGCCCGAGAACTCCACGACCGGCGCCCCGGCCTCACGCAGGGCCTCGGCCCAACCGCGGACGCGCTCGTCGACCAGCTTCGCGAGGGCCTCCGAGGCGATCGGGAAGCGGTGGAGGAGTTCGCGCGAGTCGGTGTGGAAGATCGTGTGCATCACCTTGAGCACGATGCAGGCGATCCGCCTCCACTTGCGGTGGGGCCCGGTACCCGAGGCGATGAGGAAGAGCTCGTGGATCGACTCCGGCTCGGCCACCACGTCGGCCACACGGTAGCGATAGACCGAGCGCAGATACTGCACCGCCTCGTCCAGGATGGCCCTCATCCGGGCGTCGTCGGCCGGCTGGCCCGGTCTAAAGAGGCAGAGGCGGAGGAAGTCGTCGACCTCCTCGTAGCTTCGGAAGTTGAGTCGGCGCCAATCGACCACCGATCCGCCGCGCAGGATCAGGCGGATCTCCTCCAACTCCCGCACGCCGAAGCGCTCGGGGGGAAGGATGGCCTGCGTGCTGGCTACGACGCGCCGAATCTCGATGGCCATGGGGAAGAGATCCTCCGGTCCGTTCCACGCTAGTGGGAGGCACCCGACCCGTCAAGGCGCCGAAAAGCGGCCCTTGATGTCCTTCCCTTCGGGCGGGCTCGATGCGCGACGAGGGAAGAGCCTCTCGGCCCTTCCCTCGTCGAATCGGCGGCGCGCCCGCCTGGCGCGCCGCTCGTCCATCGACCGGGCGAGCGCCCGTCCGACCTCAGCGCGTGCCGATCGTGCAGAGCGTGTTCGAGGCGTTATTCGCCGCGTCGCGCACGAAGACGGCCGTGCCGGGCGTGTTCACGCCGTCGGGGAAGCAGGCGCCGAACTCCGCGATGCCCGAGCCGATGGAGCGGACGTCGAAGGTCGTGTTGTGGCGTCCGCTGCCGCTCACCACGTAGACGTTGTCGTTCGCCGGGGTGTAGTCGCCGTCCGGGTCGAAGAAGTGGAAGGAGAACTTGCAGTAGAGCTGCGCGCCCTCACCGCCGCACTTGTTGCTCTTCGGCTGGCAGTTCTGCCCGGAGCCGACCGGAACCTGCTCGGCGAAGAAGATCACCGGCGCGTTCGCCTCCTTGGTGCCGTTGTTGGCGCCCAGGGTGCAGCGGGAGCACGCGTTCACCGCGGAGCCGCAGGCGGTGCTCACGCACTCGTTCTCCGAGCCGACCTCGCCGCAGTAGAAGTCGCCGAGGGCGTAGCAGTCGGAGATGTCGTCGCAGGCGTTGGGGTTCTCCGGGACGCAGACCGAATCCCGGCAGACCTCGCCGTCACCGCACTCGTCGTCGCTGCCGCACTCCGCGCCCGAGGCGAAGCAGATCCCCGAGTCGGTGTTGCAGAGGAAGCCGGAGGCGCAGTCGGCGTCGCTCGTGCAGCGCGCCTCGCAGGTCGCGGTGAAGAGGTTGCAGAACTCGTCCTCGCCGCAATCGTCGTCCGAGGCACACTGATCGGACTTGGGAAGCTCGCAGCGGCCGAACCGGCCGTCGCAGAACTGGGTGTTGCAAACCTGCCCCTCGGGGCAATCCTCGTTGCTGACGCACTCGAGGAAGCAGATGGGCTCGCTGGCCTCCGGGCAGCCTCTGCCGGAGCAGCCGTGGTCCGGGTTGTCGCAGTCGTCCGCGTCGAAGCAGGTCTGCGCACAGTTGTTGTTGACGCAGATCTCGCCCTCGGCGCAATCCGCGTCCGTGTCGCAGAGCGTGGGTTCGTCGTCACCGCAGCCGACCAGCGCGAACGAGGCGAACCCCATCATCCCGATAGCAAGAACGAGCCAGTGAAATCTCGACATGGTCTTCTCCCTTCGACCCTGCCCACGCGACGTGGGCACCAGCGCCGTTTACCCCAGGCATGATCAGAATTTCAAGTAATGGACCACGCATCCACTCCCCTTCCCCGAGTCCCCTCCCGCTCCCCGGCTCCCGTCGCGAGGAAAGCCCCGGGGCCGGGTCGAGGCGGCCGGTCCATGCGCTGCGACGACCGAGCCGCGCAATCTATTCAGCGGTTCGGGCGTGAAAGGAGCGGAGACGCCCCACCCGGGCGAGATGTGCGCCGAATCTGCACCCCGCCCGCGGCGAGCGTGTACCGTGGCTGCGGACGCCGCCGGCGGTAGGCGAGAGCGGCAACCGCAGTGCCGACCGACCGGAGGCGTACTGAAATGTACGTCGGAGGGAGGGAGCGCGCGAGGACG
>Ga0180216_1000761_pt1 | contig 31142 bp, 35 predicted proteins | sample eDN3rd37CBELigMG_FD_128879 | JGI IMG/M metagenome (GOLD analysis project Ga0180216, IMG submission 128879) | Enriched Miracle-Growth compost microbial communities from Emeryville, California, USA - eDNA 3rd pass 37_C BE-Lig MG (version 2)... ... | reverse complement strand
CGGGGCCGCTGCGCACCACGGGGGCCTCGGCACCTCGTTGCCGCCGGGTACGTGTGGAAACCAACGTCGCGCCGGCCTTGGCGCCCAAACAGCATCTCTAACTGCGGGCCCCCCCTATACGTTGCACTTGCGCCAGCAGCGGCGTTGGCGGAGGTGGAGCTGGAGGGCCTCTCCACCTCGGTCATCTGGCACTCGGATGACGCGGTGCAGCTCAAGGGCGCGGCCGACAGCGCCAGCGTGCGCGACGTTCGGTACCACAACCTCCCTGCGCATCCCAGTCAAACGCTGGCGACGTCCGCTCACCGTCAAGCTGTCACGCGCGAATGCTGCGGGCGCGCCTGCAGGTCGACGGCGCTGCGGCACCGCGTGCCGGGGCTGCGCAACATGCTCAAGCTCGTGGACATGTCCATCGGGCTGGAGCTGCGCGAAACGGGCGACTTTGCGGTGGACCTGGCCATGGCGCGGCCGCACTGCCTCGTGGTGTTCGACTTTTGGATGGACGTCCTCGACTTTGTGATGGTGCCGTACCCGTCCACCTCGGCCGGCACGACGCTGGTCATGCCCTCGCCGGCCATCGTGGGCGCTGTACGTCGCCGAGGGCGTCATGACGCGCGGTGCACGACGCGCGGTGCTGATGATACCCGTCAAGTCCGTTCCGCCGCGGACCGTAACCCCCCCGCTTACAGGGCACGCTCTCCGAGGCGTCGTCCGCCGACCTTGCGCCGCCGTTCCGGTGGTCCCTGCAGAGGGCCAGCATCTCCGTCACCGACGCAGAGGCGCTGGTAAGCGTTTGTGCACGCTCCAAGCTCCTGCTGGCCTGCATGAGCGCTAATCCACGGTGCGGTGGGTTGTGCGCGGCGCCCACACAGATGTGCGCCGTGGACACCCGGCACGGCACGGCCATGGCGTCGTTTGCGCTGACGGTCTCGAGCGTGCAGGCGGCCTTTGGCCAGCCGCGCGCCAGCATCGTGGTGGCCGGCGTGGCGTTGTCGGTCAGCGGCGCCGTCGGCCACTACGACGCGCGCACGCTGGTACGTTTCGCTACCGGTTGGGCCACGGCGGCGACGACTCGCGCCCCGGCTGACGCGCCCGCGATCCGGGCAGCCTTTGACGACCGTGGTGCAGTCGCCGTTCGACATCACGGGCGACCTCCTTCTGGGCGACGCCGAGCGGGCGGAGGCCGACGCGGCGGCGGCGCAGGGCCCGAGCAGCGTCATCCCCTGGCGCCTGAACGGTACGGTTGACGTGACGCCGTTCAAGATCACGCTGACCTGCGTGGTAGGTGCTGCTGCCCCCCGGGGAATGCATGTGTGGCTGCGGCGAGCCTGCACTCAGGTGCCCCATCGCGCGCCGTGGGTGGGCTGGGTCGTCCCGGACCAGGACGTCATGGCGATGCAAACGCTGGCGGCCAGCTACCACGCCGCAGAAAAGCGAAGCCTGTACCTGCATCCCGAGCGGGAGCCGCGCCAAACGGCCATGGGCGCGCCGCCGCCAGCGGACCAGTTCCACGTACGATGCGACATACTGGCAAGCCACAGCTGGACGCCGTAGACATGCTAAGAAGGAAGCGGCTGAACCTACGGGCGGTGGTGGGGCCGGCAGGTCATCAACCCGGACGTCGCGCACGACCGCCTGTGGCACCTGGCGCTCAGCGTGGCGCACGCGGCGCACCGGCGCCACGCGCACGGGCCGGAGCAGCCAAGCGAGGCAGCCTGCGCGGCGGCCGCGCTGGCGCCCGTGGCTTACGATGTAGGCAGCGCCGCCTGCGGCGTTTCCCGCGATGTCGCGTTGCTCACAGCGAGCTCGGGTTTGTTCGCGTCCGCACATGCGCTGCTTGGCAGGTCGTGCTGCGCGTGTCGCACATCACCGTGGTGCTGGCGGACGACACCGGCTTGGTGACCATCCCGGTCTTCCGCAACCACATCAACAGCGTGCGCGTGCGGACCATCAAGGAGCGGCAAGAGGTAAGGCGGGCTCCAGGGAACGGTCGGGCAGTTGCGGGTGAGCTGATATGTCGAGCTGTCACGCGCACGCCGCCCACGTGCGGGGCGCAGCTGACCGTGGACGGCCGTGCAACGTTCGAGTGCCTGTTCTACAACCGACGCCTGGCGCAGTGGGATTGCGCCCTGCAGCCATGGACGTTGTCGTCGCACGTGCGTGGCTGCTCGTCTCGCGTGGCGCGGCGGCAACATTGTGCGGCCACCGCTCTAATGCTGCTTGCCACAGACCATGAGGCTCCGTGGCAACGACCAGGTGCTGTGGAACCCCTCCACACTGTCGGCCAAGGTGACGGCGGCGGAGCGCTTCGACGTGACGGTCACGTACGACCTGCTCTCTACGCTCAACACGATCAGCCAGCGCTGGCACAAGACCGATCCGGTACCGTGTCCAGCGCAGGTGTCGCGGCGCGGCAACCCGGGCGCGCGGTGACGAGCCTGCGTGCCCGTGTGGCGTTGGTGTGGTGGTGGAGGTGCAGGCAATGAAGCGGATCGAGCACGACCACGACCATGTGCCCTACCGCATTCGGAACCGGACGGGCCTAGTTGTGGACATGTTCTTGGTGGGCCACCCGACCGAGGGCATTACGCTGGCGCCCGACGAGTCGGTGGCCTGGTCGCTCAAGCTGCCGCCACCGCCCGCCGCGACCGGCACCACCGCGACGCCCATGCCGGGCGTGGCGGCCGGCAACGCCGCAACGCGGCTCTCCGAGTGGGCCACCCTGAACGACACGGTGCGCGCGACGCGGGCGGGGGCACCGGTGCGGCGTCGACGCGACGGCGCTCTCACCACGAGCGTCTCCCCCTTTCTGTCTCGCTCGGTCGTACGCTGTACGCCGCGGCAGTCGGACCCGTACTCGATCGCGTGGAGGTTTCACCGCGCCGTCGCCGTGCTCCGGCGCGAGCCGGGCGGCCCGGCAGTGTACCTGCCGGTCGTGAGCCTCCCGCTCAGCTCGGAGGGCCGCCATCTGGCCCGGCTGATGGCGTGGCAGCCGCACCACGGCGACCCGACCCAGCCGGAGGCCGTCGCGCAGCAAATCAGCGCGGCGCTGCAGGAAGGGCGCGACCGCTACTGCACCAGCAAACGGACGCCGCGGCCGTCGCGCGCATTGAGCCGGCGCACGGAGGTCAGCACGCCCGGCCTCGATGTGGTCGAGCCCCTGTACCTGCCGCCGCTGCCGTCGGGCACCGAGACCGTGCTGGTGGTGCACGTGCGGTGGTGCGACGGCGTGAAGGAGGTCCACCTCGAGTCGCCGACGGTCATCCACAATGGCCTGCATCACACTCCCCTGCAGCTCATGGTCACCGGCCCCGATGGCCACCAGTGGGAGCACTGCATCCCCCCGCGGCACCAGTGGGCGGTGCCCGTCGAGGCCGCGCCAGGCGCCTCGCTGCGGCTCGCCCCCGCCGGTATGGCCGCGCAGTGCTGTCACAGCGGGGGTCGTGCCGCTTCGTCGCGGCTCACCGCGCTCGTCGAATGCGCGCGGATCGTGAGCGTGGGGAATATGTCAAGGGCGCCGGTGGTCGCCGAGCCTGGAGTCGTTCCGCTGGGGCGCGCTCCCGTTCCGCCGCCAGCGGATGACGTGCCTGCGGGCGCCCCCGGGGGCGTGGGGCCAGGGCCTGCCGACGCCGCCGGCCACGCCCAAGGGCGGCGAGGCAGCGGCGCACCTGGGCAACCAGGCCGGCATGACGCCGCACGACGCCGCAGCGGCGGCCGCGGCTGCGGCGGTGCCCGCGGTGGCGGCGGACTACGACGGCCCGTTTATCGTCCAAATTGGCGCGGACCCGTCGATCGTCTCGTGTGCGCACCTGCGGCATATCCGCATCGACACGTCGTACCAAGTGGAGGTAGGCGCGGGGCGTAAGGACCCCGTGCCTATTTGCACGAAGGCGGGCGCTAACGGAGCGCGCCGCCATGCGCTGGGTCGCGGCCTGCTCGGTGGTTAGAACCTGCTGCCGGAAGACCTGGCCGTGTCGGTCGAGGACCACGACGGCCGGCCGATCTACCAGGGCAGCCTCCTGTCGGGCCAGATTGTTGATCTGACGTCGGTGGCCGCCGAAGGTCGTCGGCCAGCCGTCCGCCCATGGTTCCCCGCTGGGAGAGCCACCTGCGCTAACCGCCGCCACAACCGCACGCGCCGTTGGTCGGTCGGTGCGTGGGGGCGTCCATGGGCACAGATGCAGTGATGGTGACGGTATTTACGCTCAAGACGCACCTGCACGGCCAGCTTGAGCTGCCGCCCATCTTCCGTCGCGAAGCGCCCAACGGTGCGCGCGAGGGCACCTTCAGCGTTGCCAACGCAGCCAGCAACACCGGCGAGCTACCGCAAACGCTGGCCTACCGGTGCGTGTGCGCGCGCGTGCGCGCGCGTGGCGATGCCCCATGTGCACCAGGGGCGCCGCCGTACCCAACAGAAAAATGGCTCGCCCGTCGCGCGTGTTGCATGGGACGTTAGGTTGGCGCCGCTGCCCCACCACACCGACTGCTTCCGCGTGAGCATCTACGCGCCGTACGTCGTGGTCAACCGCACCCACCTGGACCTCTTCACCAAGCCGACGTCGCGGTTCTCGCTGAAGCGGGCCGGCGACGACGACCGCATGGTGCCGTGCACGGTCGTCCCGCCGGCGTGCCCGATTGAGGCGGCCGCCGAAGCCGCGGCCGCGGCCGCGCGCCAGCGGTGGTCGACCGCGTCGGACGGCAGCACGGGGCCCAGCGAGCACTCGTCTTCGGAGGCCATGCCGACGTCGCTGGTGGACAGCCCGGCGTACGGCCTGGCGTACCTGTGGGTGGACAAGCCCGACTACACCAGCGCGCGCGCGCGGATTCGCACCGCGGATTCGGTGTGGAGCGAGGTATGCTGTGGCCGCGGCGGTCGATAGAAAGGCGCATGCGGCGGTCTGTCCTCACCGCGTGCTGGGCCCCCCTGCACCGCGCGGTGAGCCCGCGGGACAGCCAATCAACTGCGATGTCATTGGCAACATGAGGGAGCTGTGGCTGGACTCGCCCACCTTGCGCAAGGCGTACCAGTTTGGGTGTGCGGTAAGTGGCGCCAACCGCCACCGCGCGCAGCTGCCGACATGCAGAGCGACCCTAAGCAAACACCTTTTTTTACTTGGCAAGCCTGGTTAAACGCCCGCTAGGTGGTGCAAGCGCCTGGACGGTTTGGCGTGACCAAGCTCCTGGAAGTCTTCCCGCGCTACATCATCACCAACCTGACGCCGGATGCCATCGAAGTCGCGCAGTGCCTCGTGCCGGCCACGGACGAGGAAGCGCGCGGCCACGGTCAACCTTCGCCGCCAACGTCGCAGCAGCGGCCAACTGCGCCAGACGGCGCCGGCCCCGCGCATGCTGCGTCGGGCACGATGGCGGTGCTGGCCGATCACGGCCCGGACACGGCGCTGGTGGGGGTGGACCGCCTCCACCTGCCCATCGTGGGCGCGCCCGTGCTGGTGCTTCCCGGCGACGCACACCGCCAGGCCATTCACCTGTTCCAGCGGGGCCTGGCCAGCCTGCGGTTCCGGCTCGCTGGCGATACCGAGTGGTCGACGCCGTTCGACCTCGAGGCGCTGGGCACGACCTTTGCGACGCTGACGCGCCACGGGCAGCCGCACCTGTACCGGCTCGAGAGCCGCATCGACGAGGCCACGTTCATCGTCACGCTCTCCGCCGACCCGGGCGCGCCGCCGTACCGCCTCGACAACGCGTCGAGCGTGCCCGTCCACATTTGCCAGCTGGACGAGCCGCCGGGCACGCCGGAACTCTGGGTGACCGTGCCGCCGCGGCGCGCGGTGCCGTTCATTTGGAACGTGCCCCTGAGCAGCGCGCGGCGGCTCGCGTTTGCCGTCGGCGACGCCATCACCGTGCTGGACCTGACGCGGGTGGGCAGCGATATTGCCGTGCCGTACCGCATGACCGAGTCGGCCAACGGTCCGGCACAGGCCCGCTCCTGAGGTAACTGGTATGCTGGAGTACGAGAGCTCACGCCCTTGGGTGCCCCGCACGGGGGTTGCTCCTGGGGGGCCTTCAGGCATCGCAGCCGGCACGAAGCGCGCGTTGGTTGTGCGCTCCGTTGCCGTGGACCGCGTGCTCATCATCAGCGTGCGGTAAGGGCGCGCGGGCGACGCGCCGCCACCCCACGTGGCGCCGGCTCCCTGATCCGGGGGCGATCCTGTTGCGTGATTTGACGGTGTGCTGTGCAGGGACGCCAAGCACCCACCGCGGACCACCGCCAAGAAACGTATGGGCCTGGGGTCCACCGCGTGGCGTCCCCTGCGGCGACTCCATTGACGCTTGGTGCTCTGTGCTGCAGCGTGGACGCTCGAACGCTGCTCAGGAGTCGACAGCGGCGTCCGGACCGCTCTGGCACGGGCCAGCCACCGGCACCGGCGCGCGCAGCAAGCGCCGCCGGCGCCCCGGCCGCAGCCCGAGATCCAGGTAGGGCGGCCCGTCGGCTCGCGCCACGCGCCACGCCTGGCTGGCGAGGCGTGCGTTGCATCACGCTCACTTTCCAACGGCGTCCTGCGCCCAGTTGCAACGACAACGTCCAGTGGCAAGTGCACGTGGATTTGGCCGGCATTGGCGCGTCGTTGGTGGACGAGCGCCGTCGCGAAATCATGTTTGCCACCGTCTCGTGCATCGGCGCCGCCGTCATCGACACCACCTTGGACAAGACGGTGGACATTTGTTTCCAAAGGTGTGGCCGACGCAAAAACATACCGCTATCGTTCGCCTGCGTGACTCTGACCGGTTTCGCTCCACTACCGACCTACGGTCACGCGGACAGCGTGCAAGTGGACGACCAGACGCAGTACGCGCCGTTCCCGGTCGTCCTGCACCAGACGCGGCAGCGCACCGTCCGGCCGATCAAGGCGGTGAACGAGCTGGCGCCCTACGAGGCAACCAACGCTGGCGCGGGCCCGGCCTGCGGCGAATGCCCGCCCAAGCCGCCGGTGCTGCGGATCGGCTGGCGCCAGCTGAAGCACCGCGCGATCGGCGTCACCACCTTTGAGTACCTCTCGATCGCGCTGCAGGAGCTGACGGTGTCGATCGCCGAGAGGTAGCGCGCGACCGTCACCGGCCCCCCGGCCAGTTCGTCACCCATGAGCGGGCTGACTCCGCCCCTTTCGCGGGCTCTTGGCGGGCATTCGCACGCAGCGTCATCGTGCGGCTGCTGCAGCTCGGGGAGATCAAGGAGACCGACCTCGACACCGACAGCGCCGCCGCGCGGTTCCCGATGGCGCAGTGCCGCGCGCGGCAGCCGCCGAACGTGGCCACCACGACGGCGGCCAAGCAGCTCTACTTTGACCGGCTCGTCATCGAGCCCGTCCAGATCAACCTGACGCTCGTGCGCAGCCGGGACGTCACCGACGCGCACGCCGTCGTGACCGTCGACGCGGACGACGAGAGCGCCGTCGACGTTGAGCGCCTGCAGCCGTCCACCAGCGTCAGCGACGTTCTCTTCAACATGATCTCCATGGCGCTGGGCAATGTCAACGGCGCGCCCGTGCGGCTGGACGGTACGCGCCAGTGGCAGTGCACGGGCAGCCTTCGCAATCGGCGATGCTAACGGCCATCGACCCGCTGGCGGCCAGGCGGCGTGCATTGCCCCACAGCCCTCGAGCTGCGTCAGCTGCACGGAGACTCGCAGGTGCTGGCCGACATCCTGCAGCGGCACTACGTGAGCCAGCTGCTGCAGCGCTCGTACATCGTGCTGGGGGCCGTCGACGCCTTTGGGAACCCGGTTAACCTCTTCCGTGGTGTGGCCGGCGGCGTCAGCACGTTCTTCAAGGAGCCCGCCCAGGGCCTGGCGCTCGGTACGGCTCGCCTGGCCCGGGCGCCCACCGCTTGATGAAGGCAGCATGCTGATGCAGGCGGCGTCGGCCAGTGCGCGGGTCCGGCTATGCCGACAGGCCCCAAAGAGTTTGCCGAGGGCCTCACCATTGGCGCCGGCACGCTGGTTCGCAGTGTGGGCGGCGGCCTGCTCAACATGGTGACCCAGCTCACGGGCACGGTGAGCCGGGGCCTCGCCGAGGCGTCCCTGGACCCCAAGTTCCAGCATCAACGGCTCGGTAGGCGGCGCGCGCCGGGGCGGGCGCCTCCGAAACATGGTGGACAGGAGGGCTCACTCCCTACGTTGCCTCGGCCGCAGCATGGGCGGTGGCCGACAGTGCTCCGCGCGGAGGCGGCGCCGCGCTCCATCACGCAGTCGGCCGGCGCGGCGGCGCGCCTGCTCGGGCTCGGGGTCAAGTCCGGCGTAGCCGGACTGGTGTCCAAGCCGCGCAAGGGCCTCAAAGCCGGCGGCCCCGGTGGGCTGATCAAAGGCGTCGCCAAGGGCGCGCTGGGCGTCGTCGTGAAGCCCGTCGTCGGCGTCTTTGACGCGGTGGCGTGCAGTACGCGGGCGATCGCGGTGTTTGGGCCGCGCGAGGCGCAGCGCCGTGGCTGATGCGGCGGGCGCGATGGCATGTGGCCGCGCGCGCGCGTGCAGCGACGGGCGGGATGGTCAACCAGTTTTACATGTTCAGCGGCGAGAACGTCGGGCGGCAGCGGCTGCCGCGGCAGATTTGCCCGAACGAGGCCATCGCGCCGTACTCGGACACGGCCGCCCTGGGCGCGGACTGGCACCGCCGGCTCTCCGACAAGCTGGGGGTACGGTGGCCCGCGGTCGGCGTGGCGGGTGACACGCGCGGAGCAACGCTAACCGCTCCGTGCGCCCGTGTCGCCCGCGGCGGCGCGCTCGCCTCCCAGCTGCCGCCCAGCCACTATCTGTGGCACTACTACCTGGCCAGCGACGAGGCGGTGCTGCTGCTGACGGACATGGACGTGTGGTACTTCAAGCCACGCACGTTCGCCATCCTGTGGCGCATCCCGCTGGCCGTGCTGACGCGGTACTCGGGCACGGACGACGTCCTCGACCTCATTGTGGACTCGGTACGTTGTCTGCTGCGTTGCGCCCGCAAAGATGGGTGCAAATTTGACCCCAATGCGGGGCCGGGTTAGCGCGGGTTCGACGCTGGCGGTCCAGTCGCTGCTGGCGGCGCCGTCGACCGCCAAGCTCATGCGCTCGACGGGCAACATCCAGAGCCGGCGGCTCATCCTGCCCGACAGCGCCACGCGCGAGGTGCGTCCACGACGATGCGCGCTGAATTCGTTGCGCGCCATCGCGCCTGACCGGCTAGCGATCGTCGGAACGTCGCTTCCCGCCCCGTCCAGATGGTCCAAGCGCACATTCTGGAGGCCATCCAGCGCTGGAAGCACCGCGAGACGGTGCGCAACATGCGGCAGGCGTTCAACTCGGCCAGCCTGCCGGCCCCGTGAGGCCGAGCCAACGCAGCCTGTGTACAGACCGAACGCGACACTGTACGCGCGAGATGGGCGTGCGAAGCGTCCATGCATACATGCATGTGTACCGAGCGATGTGCCTCGTGTACTCTCTCTGCGTCCGTGCAATGCATCGCCCAGTCTGTCAGGTTCCGATGCGGGCGCCGCGGAGCTGCAAGTGCTCTGGCTGCTGGCTGTCTACCCGTCTGCCAACCCAGCGGCCCAGAGCGTATGACGTCATCGCAGTGGGCGGCGCAGGCGGCGGCGCAGGCGGCGGCGATGGCGGACGTGTGGGTGGAGCTGGCGCCCGGCGCCGACGACGCGCTCGGCCGCCTCTTCACCTCGGGCAACGACGCCCTCGACACCGCCAAAAAGCAGGTACGCGCACGGCCTCGCGGGGGGGCGGGGGGGCCACGTCAATGCCGAGAGCGGCGGTACTTACCGCGGGGCAGCGCACCCTCGATGGTGGCCGCCCCACAGCTGGTGCACGACTGCGGCCTGGCGTGGCGCCACCGCCTCACGGCCGCCGAGCCGCTGCCGCTGGACTTTGTCCGCTGCGTCCGCCTGCTCGCCGTGAACCAGATCGAGCTCTACTTTGCGCGCGGCGACGCCGCCGCGGCCACCGAGCCGCTCAGTCCGCGAAATGAGCTCGAGACCAACGTGACGCTGCGCCGCGCCTTCCGGCAGCGCCACGCGGCGGCCGCCGCGGCCAACGACCCGGCCGCCGCCGTGTACGCCGCCGCGATCAACGAGCTCGACCGCCGCACCGCCGACCTCGTGGCGCCCGTGACGACCATGCCGCCCGACGACGCCGCGGCCCGCGACGAAGGTGCCGGGGGTGTGCGATGCGCATCCCGGGGCGGCCGGCGCCTGGCGACCAGCCTAAACATGCAGGGGACCTCCTTTATGCTTGTCGCGTGTGTGCCCCACCGCGCAGTGCCCGCGGTGACGGCGCTGCGCGAGTCCTTGGAAAAGGCCGGCGCGCGCGGCGTGGCCAGCGTGCGCGTCGTCGACGGGCTGCGCCGCACGGGCCGCGGCATGGTCGCGCCTGCGCCGCTGGCCGTGGCGGAGTCTGGCCCCGGCGTCACGCCCGGCGCGGCCACGGCGCTGCTGGAGATCCCGTTCAGCGAGCTCGTCACGCTGGAAGCGGCGCTGGCGTCGCCCACGGCGGGCGCGGCCCTCCGCGAGATCGAAGGGCTCGACGAGGCCACGACGCTGATGCTGTTCATCATCCATGAGGCCAAGGTTCGCGGGCTCGAGTCGCGGTGGGCGGCGTACTGGGCGACCGTGCCGACGACGTTCACGACGGGGCTCTACATGCCGGAACGCGACGTTGCCGTCCTGGACGACGGCGGCGCCGAAGTCGCCAAGTCCATCCGCGACCAGCAGGAGCAGCTCGCCCGGGTACGAGGCCCCATCTTGCCCACGCGATGGGTCGTGCAGCGGGCGGGCCGGCATGCCTGATCAAGGAACGTGCGTTTACCGTGCGGCGTGCACGGCGGCAGGCGCACGCGGTGCTCTTCCCGGCGCTGTCGGACTACTACCCGGCGGTGTTCCCCGCCGCGGCGTTCACGCTGGACAACCTGCGGTGGGCGCGCGCCGTGCTCGACAGCCGCGAGCTGCTCGTCCGGCGCCGCGGCCAGCTCGTGTCGTGCCTCGCGCCGCTGGTGGACATGCTCAACCACGCGCCCACGGCGCACTGCTGGCACCGCTGGTTCGACGACGAGGCAGACCGGCTCTGCGTCGAGCTGAACGCGCCCGTGTCGGCCGGCCAGCAGATCTACCTGAGCTACGGCCCGCTGCGGACGTGGCAGCTGCTGCAGTACTACGGCTTTGTGCCAGACGACAACCCGTACGACCTCATCGACGTCGTTCTCGGCGACGTGGCCGCGCTGACCGACGCGCAGCGCCGCGTGCTGGCGCAGTGGGACCTCTCGCCGGAGCACCTGATCCGCGCGGGCCCGCCAGCGCCGGCGTGCCTCGCCTACCTGCGCGTCGTCGCGGCCTCGGCTGCCGAACTGCGCAAGCTGGGTGCGCGCAGCCCGCTCACGACCGTGCTGAGCGCCGCGAACGAGCGACAGGCGCACACGCTCTGGCGCGACACCCTCCAGGCGCTGCGCGACCGCTGGCGGCCCGAGGTCACCGACAACGAGCTGGTCCGCGCCGCCGCCGGCAGCGGCGGGCCGCTCACGTTCCGCATGCTCGCGGTCCGCTACCGTCGGAGCCAGCTCCACCTGCTCGAGCGCGCGCTGGCGGCGGCCGAGGCGGCCCTGGCCGCACTGACGTAGCCCGCTGTACAGTAGACTGGCACTGTAATCTAGCACAGTACGACGGTAGAGCTTTATTGGACAGGCGTACAAGGGCGTGCGCTTGGGGCCGCCCTCATGCGACCGGGCTGAGCTGGCTTCCAACGGCGATCTGGCTGTGGCTGGCGCGCAGTACCCGCCGGTTGTCCAGCGGCGGCGGCAGGACCTTGCCGCCGGCGTGCTGGTCCTCGAGCCAGGCGTCGCACTTGGACTTGAGCTCCGTGACGTGCGCGCGCGTGCGCTCCCGCCGGGACTCCTCCGACTCGATGTGCGACGCGATCCACTGCGTGAGCGCCGGCACCGGTTTCTCTGTCGACGCCGTTATTCCTTCCCGGGCCAGCACGTTGCAGGGGCGCGCTGGTCAGCATGCCTCCCAGGCTTTACGCCCGCGTCGCCTGGGCAGCGGCACGCACCGCGCGCAGCCTCCTCGGCGTCGCCCTCGGCGCCCAGCGAGTTCACATGGTCGTTCCAGAAAAGCGACTTGTTGCCGGTGCCCCACGGGAACGGCTGTGCGGGGACCAGGCAAAGAAATGGCGGGCGCGCGGCACGGCTTGGCCCGGTGAGTCGGCCGAACGCGCCGCCGACCGCGGCGCGGCTCGCGAGAACGCACCTTGGTGCGGACGTTGATGTACGTGCCCACGAGGACCTTCTCGGTCGGGGCGGCGTGCTCGCGGTGCTCGTTGTGCTTGCTGACGGCACGCGCGGTCACGGCACCGAGGGCGATGCAGGTCGGCAGGGCCACAAACAGCGAAATGTTGCGCCAGAGCCGCTTGGCCGCTGCAGCGTGGGACGTACATGAGCGACCGGTCACGCACAGGGCGCGCACATGGTTGGTTGTGGGCCAGCGGTACGCGCCCGCGCGCCGATGTGACGGTGCGTACCGTCGGCGTGGCGGACCTCGGCGGCCTCGTGCGCGGCGACGCTCTCAGCGCCGGCGGCGTGCGCCGCGTTGGCCTTGGCGGCCGTGCTGGCCGCGCGGGCCCACATCCGAGCGGCGTTCATGGTGCACGCGTGCGGCGGGCCGCCCACCGGAAGAAGCGGAGCGACGCAGCCAATAAGAGCTGTGCTCGGAGCCAAGGCACAGCAGCGGCAGGTCGGCGTAAGTTTGCGGTGCTTGCGTCGGGACGCCGGCATGGCCAATCGATCTCCGCCGTATACTCCCTCGTCGTTAGCCACGTCCGCGCCCCGCGCCCCGTGCCCTCGCCGTTGTCTTCCGCGAGCCAAGCGCGCCCCCCAGCCGCCACCAGGAACGAGGACGACTTTGCCCGGCGCGCCTTTCAACGCGAACGAGAACGCGGACTCGCTTCGACGCCGACTCGACGTGTGCACCTCGTCGTCCGTGCGCGCCCTCTTCCGCCCGCCGCTGCGCCGCCCGCCCGCTGCGCGGCCCGCCGCTGCGCCGCCGGCCGCCGCGTCCTCGTCGTCGTACCACGAGCGAAGAATCGTTCTGCCGTGATTCTGCCGCGATTCTGCCGTGATTCTCCCATTCTTCCGCTCGTTCTCTCTGCCGCGATTCCACCTTATTCTGCTATTCTTCTACCCAGTTCACCCATTTCTTTGTCGTTCTGCCATTTTTCTACCCGTTTCTGCCATTGTTCGTGCGCGCGCTGCCGCCGTTCTGTCGTCGTTCTCCCCAGTTCCACCCTGTTCTGCCCCTTATCCACCCACGTCTGCCGCTGGATTCTACCCCATTCTGCCGCGGGCCGCTCTGGCGCACGGCGTCGGCGCGTGCGGCGACGCGGCGGCGGAAGCGCCGTTTCTCAAACGACACGTTCGACCGCCGCTACAAAAAAATGGCGCCAAATTCAACGGCGGCGGCCGCGGCGGCGGCGGCGGCGGCGGCGCTGCTGCACAGCTGCCTCGCCTGCCCGCTCGGCGCCCGCCGCGCCCGCCTCCGCACCACCGGCGTCCCGGACCACGAGCAGACCCTCGCCCAGTGGGCCCGCTACGAGCAATGGCTCCAGCGGCAGCTCCTCGACTGGCAGGCCTACCTGCGCACCCGTACGGCCCAGCCGCCACGGCACCACGCCGTGTAACGGCGACCGCTCACGTGGACCCTGACGCCGGCGACGCACCGAATGTCCGGCCGCGTCGCGCAGGGGCACTCGCCGCGGGCACCGTCGGCGACGGCGCGGCCGCTGACGACGTGGACGCCGAGGCGCTGGAAGAGCGCATCGACGACCTCAAGGACAAGCTGCTCCGGCAGACCGCCGAGCTCGCGCGCACCCGCCAGTACCTGGCCCTGTGCGTGACGCGGGCCGTTCGCCTGTAGCAGGAGAACCGCGCGGCGCTGACCGTGCACATGAAAGAAATTGGCCGCAGGCGGTCGCCGCGTCCTGTAGGCTGGAGCAGCAGCCGATCTACGCGCAGCTGGCGTTTGCCGACGAGAACGCGCCCGAGCAGCAGCAGTGCGTTCCCTGAGGCGCCCTCGCGGGCGGCGCGCCGCGCACAATAACGAGCGCATGCGGTGCTGTGTGCGGGCCGCGCCTGGTACGCCCAGGCGGGCCGCGCAGCTGCTGCGGTACCGCGACCAGTTGGTGCTAGAGGCGCTCGAGGAGCAGCGGCAACTCGGCGAGCAGTGGCGAGCCCTGAACGAGCTCCGGCGGCAGAACCTGGGTGCGGGCCACAGCCCGCAGCAACTCCAGTGCATCCCGCGTTTTACTGTTCCTCACCGATCCTGCGCGGCATGCGCGCGGGCGTTTCGGTCCCCTGAACAGAGGCCCAAGCCACCAACCGCGCCACCATGGCGCAGATTGCGGCCGCCGAGACCGCCAAGGCCGAGGCGCGCCGCGAAGCCGAGTCGGCCTCGCAGCGCCACGACCCGGCCGCCGCCCGGTACGCGCGCGGCGCTGCGTGCGGCCAGCGTCTCCGGCGATCATCTCTGACACCCCTATTCGACATCTCTCACATTCGACGGCCGCAGCCGCGCCGAGGAGCTGGCGACGCTGCGCGACGTGAACCGGATCTCGCGGCACGTGCTGCAGAACCTGATCATCGGCAGCGGCGTCGACTGGTCGCAGGACGCGACGCTGCTGGACCTGATGCTGCGCCTGGAGGGCGCGCCACTCATCGACCCGCCGTCGTCGGCGCCGGCCTCCGCCGGGTGACCGCCAGCTCGACGCTGTGTACACTACGGCCCCTTGTACCAGTACCAGCAGCGCGTTGTACGATAGGATGTGCGTGGGCGAGCGAAGCGCGTCATAATACGGCGGTTCCCGTTCGATTGGTAGGGCCCTACTACAAGTATGGTACACGCGCAAGACGCCAGCCAGGACACGCTTCGATCGGGGCGCTTCACCTGACCATGATGAAGCGCGTGATGCCCTTGCTCCGGTTCTCCTGCAGCCGGCCGAGGTGCCGCAGCATGCACAGGATGCCGCGGCCCGTCGGGTCGAGCTTGAGGCCCGGCAGGTTCGCCTCCTTGATGTCGTCCTCGGTGACGAACCACACGCCCTCGGTGGCCTCCGTCTCCGCGGCGCGGTACGCCTGGTACTTGCGCCGCATGGCGTCCTTCATCTTGGACGGCGGCACGCGCATGATTCGGTACTTTTCGCCAAAGACCTCGTTCAGCGCGTCCACGGCCTCGTTCATGCGCTGGACGGTGAGCCGGCCCTTCATCATGTAGCGCGGGATGGCGTCAAACTCCTCCTGGCTGACCGGCAGGATGCGCGGCGTGCCGTCAAAGATGGGCGCCTTCCGCGGCGGCTCCTTGGCCCTGTGTGCGCAGCCCGCGACCCAGGGCGCCGCCGGCAGGAACGGCGCGTCAGCAGGGAGCCCGCGCTGCAGGCGGAGCGCAGGGCGGCCCAAGGCGCACGGCGGCACGGAGATGTTGGCCGCGGCGAGCTGCGGCGCGAGGTTCTCCAGGTCGCTGGGCCGCGCCAGCGCGATCTGCTCCGTCACAATGTCGCACGTGACGGTGAGCTCCTGGTACATGGTCTGCGCGGCAGCATCGGCGGGTAGGGCGATTGGAGCTTGGCGTCAGCCGCGCTAAACAACATAACCAATGGGTGGGTGGATGGCCGGGGGCACACCTGGAGCTCGGCCACGGTCTCCTTCTCGGCGTCCACCTGCCGCCGCAGGTTCGCCACGAGCTCGCGCAGCGACTGCAGCTGCACGTTCATGGCGGCCAGCTGCGCCTCCATCTCCAGGTTGTCGTCTGGGCGACGCAACAAAAGCGACCGCAGACCAGATAGCCGCATAAGCCGGCGCACGACGAGTGGCATTAACTGTCCATGCGCCTGCTTCGCGTACCAGGCGTACGCAGCGCGAGCCAGCCGTCCAGCTCGCCGAGCTGCTCGGCGTACGCGGCCGCCATCCGCTCCAGCGCGCCGCCGACGGCGGGCGCCGCTGCTGCCACTGCCGCTGCCATGACTTCCGCAAAAACCTCCGCGTGGATCCCTAGGCCCACCCTTTCCTCTAGCGCGCCCGTTCACAGCCGCAGCGACGAGCAGGGGCCGCTGCGTGCGTGAGTCCACCCGCCGGCCCGGTCCGTTCGCCAGGTCGGCGCCCGCACCGGGGCGGTTGTAACGGTCAGTCGCTGACGTCACGATATGATGACGTCATTAGTTGGCCACGTGGATCATCGGACGCCGCAGCGGACGGCGCAGCGGACGGCGCAGCGGACGGCGCAGCGGACGACGCAGCGGACGGCGCAGCGGACGACGCCCCAGCGGACATAGACGGTGACGACGAAGGGAAGGGCGGCTACGAGGGCCCTACCGGTGTGGTGAACACCACGAGGACGTGGATCACCAGACGCCGCAGCGGACGACGACGACGACGACGACACAGCGGACGACGCAGAAGACGCCGCAGCGGACGACGGCGACGACGCAGCGGACGACGCAGCGGACAACGCAGCAACAGTGGACGACGCAGAGAGCGACCACGGAGAATAGAAGGTGGACGACGACGTGAGGTTGACGCAGCAGTTGAAGAAGAAGAGGACGACGAGGCGGACAGCGAAGGCACAGACGACGAACAGAGAGCGCAAGGAGTGGACGACCACGAAGAGGACGACAAGGACGACGGGGACAGGACAGGAGCCGTCCGCAAAACTAATCCCGCCTTCCAAAGTCGGCGGTCGGCTCCGATCCTGCGTCCGCGGCCGCTCCCGATGGCGGCGGCGCGGCACCGGCCGCCGGCGTGGGCCCTGGCCCTGCTGGTGGCGCTGGCGAGTGCGCTCAGCGTGGCAGCCCAGCGCACGGTACGTACCAGCGTCGGTCAGCCGCTCCGTGCTACGCTACCGCCAAACTGACGTAGGCCGCGTCCCCGTAGGATCGCCCCGAACCCCACCCAACCCCATAAACAGCTGAGCCTGGTGCGGTACTGCCAGGACGCGTCGCCGCCACAGCCGCTGGTGGCGATCTGGGCCAACGGCACGGACGGCGACGCGCTGGTCTTTCTCGTGAGTGGCGTCGGCGCCCCCGGCGTGCTGGTGATGCACGCGGCCAACGGGAGCGCGGCGCAGCTCACGCCGTGGTGCGGCCGCCTCGGCGACCGCGACGGCAACGCCGTCCTCCACAGCGGCTTTGACTTTGCCACCACCACCTACGTCTTCGAGTCCCTCCACGAGTACCTGCCGGCGCCGTCCCAGCGGCGGTTCACGCCGACGTTCGACGGCACCGAGGCCAGCGAGTACAGCCCCGACACCTCCGGCAACCGCACGCTCGCCGTGACCGACTTTGAGGGCCTCACGTGGAGCATCCAGGGCGCCACGGCCACGGCCACCTACGCCAGCTTCCGGCTCGCGGCGTCCGCGGTGCCGCTGTTCCTCGACGTGACGGTCGACGCCACGCGCGGCGCGCGGTCGCCCGTGGGGCCGCTGGCCACGGAGCTGCTGCACGTGCGCGTGGAAGCGCGCAACTTTCCGTTCCTGGTACGCGCGGCCGCTTCCGCGTAGCACGGGACGGCGGCACCCGCTGCGCGCGAACGCTGACGGGACCTTCACCGGGCAGGTCCGCTGGCCAACCCCCAACCGGCCAGGAGCCGGGGACGTCGCAGGCCGCGCTGGCCATCACCGCGTCCGCCGGGCGCGGCTACAGCTGCCCGCACTTTGCGTTTGAGACGCAGGTGCCGGACTCGGGCTTTCCCAAGCTGTTCACGCGGCTGCGCGTCGCCGTGCGCGACGCGTTTAACGACGCGGCCACGGGGGCGGACGCGGACGTGTACGAGGCCCACCTGCTGGCGTCCGCGCTGGCGTGGCTCGCCCCGCTGCCGGCGGACCGCGGCCTGAGGCTGACCGACGACGTCGTCCACGGCGGCGGCGTCGCGCCGGCGGTCGTCAACTCGACGCGGCTCGCGCTCTCCAGCGCCGAGGTGCCGTACCTGCAGCTGCCGTACTCGGTCCTCCGCGCGGCGGTGCCATACCGCGACACCACCTGCGTCAAGCGCGCCTACATCACCGTGGAGGGCGCCGTCACCAACTACCTCGCGTGGTACGGCGCCGCGTGCGGCCGCCGAACGCCGGGGCGAAGGCGGGGCGACGGCTGACGGACGCGACGGCGGATTGGCTGCGGCGAAACCGCGCAGGGACGCCCACGTGGCGTACGGCGCGACGCCGGTGGACCCCGTTCCCGAGGCGACGCTGCTGACGCTGATCGTCAGCGTGGCCATGCCGGCCGCGATCGCCCTGATCCTCGGCACCGCCGCGCTGGTCCAGCACCTGCGGACGCCGTCCGCGACGCTCGCTGCGGTGCCCAGCTATGGCACGCTCGGTGGCACCTTGTAACCTACGCAGTTCCTCAAAATTCCTGGTTCACGGTCCTGTACAGCTCTGTGTGTACATTGATTTTTTGTACAGCTGCCTGCCGCAAAATTCATGTCTTGGCGTGCCATGCCCGCCGCGGATGGAACGCCAGCCGCATCAGCTCGTCCGCGTTGGCGTCCGGATCGCATTCGGCGGCGGTCGCCGCCGCGGCCACATCTTCGCGAACCTGCGAACGCCAGGGGTGCCACAGACCATGAAAACGCTTCGTTAGCTTCCGCCGGCCCGCCTTGGCTGGGCGCGTCCGCGCGCTACCTTGGCCACAAACTCGTCCAGCCGGCTGTAGTCCAGGAGGTCGCGCTGCGGGAAGCCGCCCTCTTCGGACGGCTCGCCACCGCCGCCACCGCCGACGTCCGACGCGACGTCGTCGGCCGTGGCGTCCTCCGTGTGCACCTGCAGCGCCACCGCGCCGGGGTCGGCGGTGACGAAGACAAAGAGCTCCAGCGGCGACATCACGTCCGGCACGCCGGCGTCGGCAAAGAAGCCCGCGACGTTGCGGCAGTCGCGCAGCAGGAACGTCGCCGCCTCGGGGTGCGTGTTCAGCACCGCCTGCGAGACGTCGACGATCCAGACCGTGCGGTCGGCGTAGAGCATGTTGTAGGCGCTGAGGTCGCCGTGCACGAGCTGCGCGTCCCAGTACATGCGCCGCATCGCGCGCACGGCCTGCCAGTAGGCGTCCTGTCGTGCGGATAGGCAGGAAAGGGCGGCGCCTCGGGCAATCTTGTCAGCGAGGTTGCGTTGAGACAAGCCACGAGATGGCGAGGCGTACCGTGAGGCGCGACCTGGAGAGGCGGTGGCGCACGGCTTGCAGCTGCGGCGCCGGCTCGTCGCGCGTGCCCACGATCGACATGATCAGCACGTGCTTGCGAAGCAGCAGCGGCTGCAGGGGCCGATCCATCATCGCGGTAGCGGGCGGGGCGAGCACTGTAAGCCGTTATTCCGAGCAAGGCTTGGCCAGTGCGGCGCCGTGGCCGTACGGTAGGCGACGGGATGTGGGCGCGCTGCAGGCGCCAGAGGTTGCTCAGCTCCTTCTCTGCCCACAGCTGGCGCGGGGCATGGCGAGCGTCGGGACCGAGGAGAGCGGCCGTGTCAGCCGTCGGCGCGCGCCTCCGCGGCACGAAAGGCTTCACCGCGTACGTCAATGAGCCGCCGGGTGGATGCGTGCGTGACGCGCTTGTCGAAGCGCCAGTCGTCGCGGATGTAGAGCTCCCGGTTGCGGAACTCGTTCAGCGTCGTCTTGAACACTTTGATCGCACACTCGACGAGCTCGCCTTCGTCGCCGTCGCCCACGTCGCTCGTCGCGACCGAGGACGGCACGGCGCTCGCCGCGTCGTCGGTCCCCTCGTCGTCCTCGACCTCGTCCTCGTCGTCTTCTGCGGCCGCATCCGCTGCCTCGACACGACCACTGAAACGCGCCTCAGAACTGCACGGGCCAACAGACAATTAGCGGGGGCAGCTGTCGGCGCGGGAATCGCTTCCGGAGCGCGGCCATACCACCGGAGCACGCCGGTATACACGCTGGCCTCCTTGCCGGTGCTGATGATGCCGCTCAGCTCGGCCAGCTGGCCCGAGTTGACCAGGCGCAGCAGCTGGGCCACGCAGCGCATCCGCGGCATGACAACGGCAGTCAGCGTACGCCAAGGCCGGTACGCCATCCCGCGTGGCTCGGCTTACCATCAACCGCGTCCGCTGGTCCATCGCGCGCTCCGAGGTGGCAAACTCCTCCTTGCCGTGCAGCCGCGAGTGGTCCTTTTCGTTGCTGTGCGCGGACGTGCGCATCGAGTGGGCGCGCAGCTGGTTGTACACGCGGTTGCTCAGCCGCAGGCTCGGGTCGTCCTCCGTGTTGCCGCTCTGAAAGTCGAGCGGCAGCTGCGGCGCGAAGCACGGACTGACGATGCGGGCGGCCACTGGTCAGCCGCACCTCAGGCAGTGCCAGTCCACCCCCTTACGCCGCTGCCGCACCTTTTCCAGGCGCCGCGCGTTTCGCCGGGCCGTGAGCACGAGGTCGTGCTTGGTCTGAAACTCGACCTTGCCGTCGGGGCCGACCACCCGGCGCATGGGCACGTGGTCCTGGTGGGGGCCGCCTGGCTCGGCGGGCACGTCGTCGTCGTCGTCGTCATCGATGTCCGGCTCATCGTCGCTGAGGCTCACGCCGTGCACCGCGTCCCCCAGGTCCGTGGCCGCCCACGCGCGGTTGTGCGCCACCGTGACTGCAGCGGGGGGCATCCAGCCGAAAGGGCATGAGGCCGCTGTCAGTCGCGCCGCGGCCCGTTGCGTCGCGCCGCGGCGGCAAGCGGCGTACCCTTGGCGTTGGCGTTGCCGTTGCGACGCCGGGCGAGCTGCTCGGCCGCCGCCGCCTCCTGGCGGTCCAATTCGCCCTGGAGGTACAGGGCCAGCGCGTAGTCGGCGTCGACGTCGACGTCCACCTCGGGCGGGACGGGCGGCAGGGCCGCGGACGCCGGCCCCGCCGGCGGCGTGGCTGCGGCCCGCAACGGCGTGGCCCCGTTTGCCAGCGCCTCGGCGTCAAACTGCCGCTGCAGCTCGCGCGCCAGGGCCTCGTCGCTGCTGACGCTCGCGGCCGCCGCCTTATCGTCCACCGCCGCCGGCGGCGCCGGCACGTCGCCGTCGTTGGCCATGGCCCACTGCTCGGCCATCACGTCCGTCAGCCGGGTGGGCGCGGCGCGGGCGGGGCTGCCCCAGCCGCCGCCGCCGCCGCCGCCGCCGCCTGCTGGAGCCGCTGCTGTTGTCGCCGCCGCTGCCGCCGGGCGGCCCCACGCGCCCGGCTTGGTCGCCGCCGCGGCCGCCATCGTCCTGTCGTCGTCGTCGTCGTCGCGCCAGCCCGCTCCAGTGGATGACGTCATCAGTTGTGTACCACGCCTTGGGTTGGCAGCGCACGCTTCCGCGCTTCCATGCCATGGCGGCCGCGTCGTCGCCCGAGCCGGCGCAGCCGCAGCAGCCGGGCCAGCAGCAGCAGCAGCAGCAGCAGCAGCAGGGGGTGGTGGTGGACTGCCTCGGCTGCCGCGTGACGGGCACGGCCGCGTTTGCCTTGGTCGCCGCCTACCTCGCCAACGAGTTCCGGCAGATGCCGCCGGGCCACCGTGCACGGCCGTTCGTCGCCACCCTCGGCGCCGGTACGCCGCGGGCCTAGCCGGGGCCGCGACGCAGTTCGCCCTCAAGCTGATACGCTAGTCGCATCGACGCTGCGCCCCTGCCCTGCTCAGGGTCGCTGGCGATGGCGTTTGTGCGGTGGTTCTACCGGCCGACGCCGCGGGGCGCGGCGCCGCCGCCCCAGAACTGAGGCGGCAGGAGAGGCGTCTATCGGAACCTGTACATTACGCGTCGCTATACATGTGCTGTACATTGCACGTGCCGCGTCACCGGCCGGCGATGCCGTGGACGCCGTCGGCCGTGATCTCGAACGCTTGCGACGAGTGCGGCAGGTGCGGCGCCACCACGACGTGCATGCGGCGGTCCGGCGCCGCGGTCGGGCGCCCGTCCAAGTCGACCGCGGCCACCTCGCCGCCGGCCAGCGCAGGGTCGGTGCGGCTGAGCATCAGGCGCACGGTGACGCAGTTGGCCCACGCCAAGCCGAGCGCCGGAACAAGCTGCAAAGCGGAAGACGCAAAACCGCGTCCAGCGCAAGGTCAGTGCCGCTCGCCACGCCCTCCCCGGACGAAGGCTGCTGCGCGCACCGGCGTGGCGCCCAGCCGCTGGCCGCGGGGCAGGATAACGTCGGGCAGGTACGCGCACTCGGACGCCGTGCGGTCCGTGACCTGGTTGACGCACACGAACGCCGTCCGGTAGGCGTCGCTGAGCGTCTTGAGCATCGAGGCCACCCTGCGGTCGCGGTGTAGTGCCGTGCGATGCCGGCCGTCCGTGAGCGCCGCTGCAGCACAATGGGCCGCGTTGATGGAGAGCTCGCTACCGCATAAGGTCCTTGGCCCGCTTGATCGACGACCCGTCGGCCTGGCCACGCACGAGCGCGGCGATCGAGTCGATGACCACCAAGCGCACCTTGCCGTGCTCCAGCACCTGCGAACCGACGCCCGTCGCAGCAGGCGGTATGCCTGGCATTAGCTTCGGCAGGACGCGCCCCAGCGTGCGGTGGCCTGCTCCTAGGCCGGACCTTGGGCAGCCGGGTTTCGAGGAGGACTTCGAGCCGGTCCAGGTCGCCGACGTGGTCCACCAGGATGCGGTCCGTTAGCTGGCCCTCGTCCAGAAAGTCGTACCGGGCGCGGAAAGCCGCGCCCATCGCGCGCAGCCGCTGCACCGGGAACGTGTCCTCCGTGGCAACGTACAGCGCGCCTACACGGCACCATCAGCAGCAGAGGCGCGCGTGCCGATCGCGTCAGTCCACGGTGGGCTTCGCGGCGCCTGCGTAACGTGGCCACGCACCGCTGCCGAGGCCGCCGTACTCGGGCGGCAGCTGCACAGCCAGGCACAGCTGTAGGCACAGCTGCGTCTTGCCGGTGGCGCTCTCGCCGGCAACCTCGGTGAGGCCCGGCACGAGGAGGCCGCCCCGCAGGAAGCTGTCCAGCACAAAGTCGCCGACGCCGAGGCGCTCCAGGTGGCTGCCGCTCTGTAGGTCCAGCGCAGTGGCCGCGGGCCCCGGCGCCACTTCGTGCGACGCGGCCGCGATCACCGTGCCGGCGTCGGCGGCGCTGAAGCCGGTGCGCGTCTGGAGCTCCTGCGCCGAGAGCTCCAGCACCTCCTGGACCGTCTCGAACCGGGCGCGGCGCACAAGGACGTCCAAGATGCGCGGCGGCAGCGGTAGCCGCGTCACCGGCGTGAGCCGCCGCGGCGGCGCCATGGCCGCGGCGCCTCACTGCCGTCAGCCCTCCACGCGGCCGACGCTCCGCGACGCGGTGCCGGCGGGGTGCAGGCGTCGGTCCGGTGCGGCGTCGCGTTTTCGCGCCACTCCTGCTGCGACGGTGGAATTAACACGGCGGCGCCCTCACGTGTTCGCTGACAGACCACGGAGCGCCCTCCTTGTGGTGGAAACATGGCAGAACGAGGGGTGGAATGCGGTCGAATCCGGTAGAAGCGCGCCAAAATTTTGTTTTGTGTCGCGCACAACCGGACGCGGAGCGCCCCGACCTGCGGACACGCGCCGTGGCGGACGGTCCCCGGGACGTGGAGCTGACGCCGACCGACGAACAGGACGACAATGCGGACGGCGGGCAGCAAGGAAGGGGGGCGGAAAATGCTCGGAAAGGACGCGCTGATTGGAAACGGATCGACAAGGGTGGCTGTCCTTCCGACGACCAAGGCCGACGGAACTACGCGCGTCGGATCAGGCCGACGCGCTCATGCAGACCCCGGACGCAGGACATAGCACTCGTGGAGAACGACGCAAGCGGACGAAAGACGCTGCATGTGCAACGAAGCGAAGCGACCGTTGCAGGCACGTTTGGAGCGTGAGCGACGACATTAGTCAGCTTGGTCATCGCGGCGGGGAATGTCGCAGAGTTGACACGCGGCGGCGCGCGCGGCTCGCCGGCCGCACGCGTCACCTTCAGCCAGCCATGGCCGGTTGCTGTTACGGCTGCTGGGCGCTCGTGGCCGTGCTGGCCCTGCTGTGTAAGCCGCAGCGGCTGGAACGAGCGCGGGCCCCGTCCAACTGGTCGGCTCAGCTCACCTCGCAATTTGCGCCGGCCGCTTGCGTGCATGCCGTGCGGCAGGGTGCGTGGCACGGGCCGCGAACAGTGCATGCGACGCCAGTCTAGCCTGCGGCTGCGTGAATGGCGCCGGCGGAACCGCCTGCGCGTACTGCCCGGCCACGGGCAGCTGCGAGGCGATGGCCGCGCTGCCGGGCGACTTTTGCCCGGGTGCAGTGTACACGTCGGCAACCCAGTTGACCTGTGCCCGTACGCCGTTGCGCCGCGGCACGTCCGGGACACCGCTAAGCCCCCCGGAGCCACTGACGCGCGCTGTCCTGGCCAGCGTGGTGGTGGCGCGCCCCGGCAGCGTACGCGTACATCACGACGCTGGTGGTGGGCGGCGACGCAGTGGCCGTGTCGCTGCACGATCGGGCGCAGGCGTACTTTCTTGTCGACTTGCCCGGGCGCCCGCCGGCCGGGCATGCCTACGAGCTCCGGATCAACTGGGACATCACGCGCTGGGCCGTCGAGCTCTACGCCGGCGCGCTCCACGGCGACCCGCCGCCCGCGCTCCCCGACGGCGCGCAGCCGGCCAAGGCGCGATGGGCGTCCTCGCCCGTCGACCGCACGCCCGCCGCGACGATCCTGCTCAGCCCGCTGGACTGGGGCTTCGCGCCCGGGCGGTACTGGGTGACGGCCGCGGCCATCGAGGGCGCGCGCGCCAACGCGACGGGCCCAGTGGCGGCGTTCACCGTCTCGCTGGCAGTGGTGGAGGACACGAGCGCGGCGGCGCTGGTCCTGGCGGTGTGGCCGCGCGTCCTCATTGCGCTCGTGATCGCCATCATCTTCCTCGTCGTCTTTGTGCGACTCTCCGTCCTGCGGGCGCAGCGGGTAGGCCGCGGCGCCGACGCCGCCGCTGGCGCCGAGGACAAGGACGATGTGCCGCACCCGGCCCTGCCGCCGCTGCTGCGGCTGCGCGTGCTGCCGGCCGGACCGGACGCCGTGCAGGTGACCGTCACCAACGTCGGCAACCCGTCCGCGCCGTTCTTGGTACGGGGGAACGCACCTTGGCAGTGCAGCGTGGCGACGCTGCGCGATGCTGACCGGCTGGGGAGCGGCCGTGAGTTAGGGCGCGCGGGCGCGCTGTGGCCGCCAGACGGAGGCGGAGCGCATGGGCTCGCTCGGCTGCGTGGACCAGCGGTGGCACTTCCTCGTGCTGATGCCGGGCTTTGACGATGCGCCGTCCATGGCGCACATACGATTTGCCGAAGTGCGCCTGGTGCCCAACGCCTCCGCCCACGTGCCCACCAGCACTGCTAGGGCTGCAAGGCATGCATTATTATAGATGTCTGCCAAGAATGGCAAGTTTGTGGCGGCAGCTTCCGGGCATGTATGTATATGCGTATGTATGATCGATGTACAGAGCCCTACAGCTAGTACGTCGCGCACTACAGGCAACGTTGGGCAAGGCTGACCTTGCCAGGTGTCCAGAATCGCGATCGCGCACAACAGTGTTGTTGTTGCGGTTGACGATCATGCGGCGCACTGTTCAGCCCGCCCAGGCGGGAGTTTGCGGCGTGCTCAGCATCCCCAAATCCGACGCGGCACAGCTGCGGCAGAGCACCATGCAGGCCAGTGGTCCAAGCTACCAGCCTCTTCCGCGGGGGGGGAGGCGCCGTCGAGGCCTGGCTAATGGGAGCGCAGGGTGACACCAGCAGGATTGATTGGATCGAAAGTTCACAGCGCCTCCGCTTCGCTCGCTGCGCAAGCTCCGCTTCGGCTCTACAAAGCTACACGATCTGCGGCTCACTTTGGACTAGGATCACCCTACACGACGCATGCATGCAGCCCCTCGCCTGTTGATAGACGGCGGCCTTTTGAGGGAGCGGGAAGTGTGTCTGCGGAAATTCTGCCTTAATTCTGCGCTTTCCGCCACGATTCTGCCACGATTCTGCCACGATTCTGCCCTAGGCATGCTAGAGGGGCATGCGACTGGCACTATTGTGTAGGCGCGCATAGTGAAGTGGCCCCGGCCACCTATGCGGTCGGCGGACGCGGCGGACGGACGCGCCAGAAGTGAAGCAGCCACGGCGGCCGCGTAAGAAGGCGCAAGCGACACAGCACCGCCAGCGAGCCTTCGCCCCCCACGCCGAACGCGTGTCAGAGGAGGAGGAGGAGGAGGAGGAGGGGATCGGCGAGGAACGCGGACGGAAAGCCACCACGCCACGCGCTGGTGCCTGCACGGCTGCTGAGGACGCACTTTTGTTGGAGGAACGCGCGCCGAGACGCGCCGGACGGGCACGGCCGCCGCTGGCCGAAGAGGACGTAGAAACCGGCGCAGCGGCAGGCGTGGACGCAGGCGTAAGTACAGCAGCTGCTCTCTTCAAGCCGACGCGGCGTGGGATTGAGCGCCAGCACGCCCCCTCGACCCCCCGACCCCCAACAACACCGCAGGCGGCAACGCGAGCACGCGGCTCGTCGGAGCTCGCCGGCAGGCGCAGCGCGACATCGAAACGGCCCGGCACCGCGCGCCGACCGCCACGCTGCCCACCGGTCACCGTGATCCCGCGCGCGTTTCGCTGAGCGGCCCGGGGGCGGCCGCGGCCACTGCGCGTCCCCAAGCCATGGCGGCCTCGGGCTCGCCCAGCAACCTGCACCTGGGCGGGGACCACCGCTTTGCAAAGCGCAATTCGGGCATGTTCAACATCAGCGCGCTCGCGGCCGGCCCCGTCGAGGAGAGTGCCGAGGACGGCCCGCTCTTCCAGGCAACGGTGCTGGAGCTGGAGCGCGGCGCGCTGCAGCTCAAGTCGCGGATCAAGCAGGTCATCAAGCTGACGCAGGCCTTTGTGGAGCGCGACCGCGCGGCGGACGCCGCGTTTGGCGAGCTGCTGGACTGCCTCAAGGGCATGGAGTCGCTCGCGCCGGCGACGGACCTGATCTCGTCCGTGTTCACGCGCGTCAAGGACGCCAAGGACGCGTACCACCACCAGCTGGAGAACCTGCTGGTCGACCCGCTGCAAAAGATGTACGAGAACGACCTCAAGATCATGGACGCGCAGAAGAAGGCCTTTGACCAGGAGTCGCAAGAGTACAACCAGTACCTGGCCAAGTACCTGGCGACGGACCGGGACAAGAACGCGGCCAAGCTCGAGCAGCGCGACAAGCAGTTCCTCTCGCGCCGCGTCACGTACAACCTGATCCGCTTCGACTACCTCAACTTTATGGAGGAGCTGCACACGCGCAAGGAGCAGGAGGTCATGTACCACGTCTCCAGCCTCGCCGACAAGATGGTCGCGTTCTACGCGCGCTGCGCCAAGGCCGCCGAGGCGTCGCGCGGCGACCTGGAGCGGCTCAACAGCCGCGTGAGCGCGTCCTGGACCGACATCAGCGCGTGGCGCAAGGAGCGCATGGAGCTGCGCAAGCTCATCGAGGAGTCGGGCCACGCGGCCGCGGAGAAGATCATGGAGCGCGCCGCGCAGCAGACGTCCGCGGGCGCCAAGGTCAACCTCTTCCACGGCATCCGCGACCTGAACCCGACCGCCAACGACGGCGCGGGCCACCGGTCGAGCGGCGACAAGAAGGAGGGCTCGCTGTACACGCGGCACAGCAAGCGCAGCGAGTGGCGCCGCGTGTGGTGCGTGCTGGACAACGGCGTGTTCCAAGAGTACACGCAGCTCAAGCCGGACTCCAAGCCCAAGCACCAGATCGACCTGCGCACGTGCACCGTCAAGCCGAGCCTCAAGGCCGAGCGGCGCTTCTGCTTCGAGATCATCTCGCCGCAGATGCGCTACGTCTACCAGGCGACCTCGCACGAGGAGATGATGATCTGGATGCAGGTCATCCAGAGCGCCATCGAGTCGGCGCTGGAGCGCCGCGTCTCCTTCCACTCCATGCCGGCGCCGGCCTCGCAGGACGCCGCCGCCGCCGTCAGCGACAAGGACCGCGTGCGGCGCGAGCTGCTCAAGGACCCGTCCAACGCCGTCTGCGCCGACTGCGGCATGCGCGACCCGGACTGGGCGGTCATCAACCTCGGCGTCGTCGTGTGCATCCAGTGCTCCGGCGTGCACCGCAGCCTCGGCACGCACATCTCCAAGGTGCGCTCCATCACGCTCGACACGACGAGCTGGACGCCCGAGCTGCTCGCCGTGCAGAGCGCGCTCGGCAACGCCGCCGTCAACGGCGTGCTGGAGGCGCGGCCGCCCGCCGACGGCAGCGAAAAGCCGCTGCCGACGGCCAGCCGCGAGGAGCACGTGCGGTACATCACGGCCAAGTACGTCCAGCACGCCTTCTGCCAGCCGCGCGACGCCGCCGCCGACCCGCTCAAGGCGCTCCTGCAGGCGGCCGTCCAGGACGACGTCGTCGGCGCGCTCCGCGCACTTGCGTGGGGCGCCGGCGTCAACGCGCTGCCCACCGACGACGGCGACAGCGAGGACGACCTCCAGTTCCACGACGCGGCCGACGGCAACGAGAGCTTTGGCGACGCGGACGGCGCGGCCGTCAGCCCGGCGCTGCTGCTGGCACCGCCGGCCGCCGCCACCGCCGGCGGCCACTCGAGCGGCAGCGACTCGGTGAGCAGCAGCCGCGGCAGCGGGCCCTCCCCGCAGGGCGCGTCGCCGCTCAGCCCGGTGCCCCCCGGGGCCGGGGGCGGCGTTGGTTCCGGCGCTGGCGCCGGCGCGAGCGCCAGCGGCGGCCACCTGCCGTCGCTGACGCTGGGCGACGACCACGAGCCGGTGCGCGTCGCGATCCACTCGGCGTCGGGCACGCTGCACCAGGACCAGGCGCGGCGGTTCGGCCTGGGCCCGCTGCACCAGGCCGTGCGCGCCGGCAACGTGACCGTCGCCGAGTTCCTGATCCAGAACGGCGCCGACGTGACGCTGCCGGACCGCAGCGGCTGGACCGCGCTGCACTACGCGGCGGAGCGCGAGGACGAGGCGATGATCGCCTACCTCATCGGCCGCGGCGCCAAGCTCGACGCGGTCAACAGCGCCGGCCAGCGGCCGTGCGACCTGGTGAGCGCCGGCCGGAAGGACTCCAAGCTGGTGTCGCTGCTCAGCCCGTCGCCGCCGGGCACGGTCAGCAGCGGCCACTCGACCGAGACCGCGGCGACCACGACCGCGACCGCGAGCACGGCGGCGTCCGCGTCGGCGGCGCCCCCGCCGGGCTCGCTGTTGGCCGCGCTGTCGTCCCTGCCGATCGCCGCAGAGAAGGTCACGCAGCTGCCGTCGCGGCTGATCGCCACGGTGGCCAGCGGCCACGTCCCGCCGTCGTCGGCAGCGGCCGGCGCCACGGCGGCGACGCCAACGACGCCGACCGCCCCGGACCCGCCGGACGGGAGCAGCGGCACGTGGGTGTAAGCTCTTTGCGCTTCAGCCTGTAGTAGGAGGGGGAACGAGAGGGCGGGAGCGCGCGCACGAGGACGTTTGTGTAATGCAGCTCGGAGCGTGCCTGTTCCGCGGCGACGTCGGCATCGGCGGCTCTTTACCCTTTGTACATTAGTTGCTTGTTTGCCTGTACACTCTTCTTACACGCCGCGATTCCGTGCTATACAAGTGCCAGCGCGTTCTCTAGGCGGCCGCGGTGCGGTCCACCAGCCAGTTGGCGGCGTGTTCCATATCGCCGTCAAACGCCAGCAACGCCTCGGCTGCCTCGCTGGCCGAGTAGCCCAGCGCCTCTGCCGCCCACCGTGCACGCCATACGTAACGGTGGGGCAAGGTGGTAAGGAAGCGTGGGAAAGCTTGCAACCGGCGTCGCGGGCCATGGTCGGGTACCTAGCGCCTCACGCTTGTGCTGCCACTCGGGGTTATCGGCAAAGGGATCGGGCAGCGCGTCGGCGTCGGCATCGCGCGGGTCTGGGTCGTCGGCGTCGGGGCCGTCCGCCGCGGGCTGCGGCTCGGTCGCGGCTGCGTCGTCCTCCTGCGCCTGCGTCGCCGCGGCTTGCGGCGACGGCGACGGTCTCCGCACGCGTTTGGGCTTGGTCGGGCACGCCGCCGGCTCGGGCTTGGCAGGGGGCGCCACAGGCTCGGGCTTGGCCGGTTTGGCCGGCTTGCCCGTCGGCGAAAAGAACGCGGTGATCTTGCGCGTCGCTGCCAGCTCGGGCGAACCGCTCGCGCCGCGGCGCCGCTTCGGGGACGGCGACGCGTCCGCGACCTCGGCGGGCGCCGCCAAGCGCGCGATGCAGTCCGGCGAGTCGTTGCCCACCTTGTTGACCAGCGACGGCACGGGGTACACCTCCAGCTTGCCCGGGTACGGCCGCAGCAGGTCGGCCACGCTGCTGATGCCATGGGCCGGGTCGCAGGTGAGCCAGCGCTCCAGGTCCTCGTCCGAGTCGAGGAGCACGGGCATCCGGTCGTGCAAAAACTGGAGCTGCTCGTTCGACGCCGTCGTCACGATGCTGTACGAGTAGAGCGGTGCGCCTGTTGGCGGGCCGCGCAGCTGTGCATGGCAGCCACGGCGTGAGTGGGTGTGCGCGTCCCTTCCCCATCGGCATGCGTTTGGCTGTGTCTTCCCGTACCGTCCGCGCGCGGGTCCTTCCACACTTCGTACACGGCGGCCATGATGAGCGGTCGCTCTGGCTCCGGGTACCGGATAAAGTACGGATGCCGCCCACCGGCCTCGTCCTTGCGCCACTCGAAAAACCTGCATGCGGCAGGGTACAATGCGGTGCGGAGCAAGTGAGCATCGCGCTGCAGTGTCGATGTGACCGGACGCCGGTACGCGGCGGGCGTGGTACCCGTCGGCCAGGACGGCGCAGCGCCGGCGTTGGGACGCGGCCTTGAAGAGGGACGACCCGGAGAGCAGCGTGTCGTCCCGCGCGTTGATCGCGCGCACGGGCGGCTTGCCGCCCTCTGCGACCGTCGTCCACGACGGGATCAGGCCCCAGTGCTGTGCTTGGCGGGTCCGGCGCAGCTCGTCCGGCGCTGGCCCCGTCAGCCTCGCGCGTTCAGCGCGTTTCGGGCTACGCAGCCCCGCGTACCATCGCCCGCAGCTCCCGGACGTTGTCCGGCGCGCGGACGACCGCCGGCTGAAACTTGGTGGGCGCCACATTGTACGACGGCCGAATGCGGTCCGTATCGACCGCGCGCTGGGCGCGCGACGCCGCGACGTAGTGCGCCGGGTTCTGTGGCCGCCGTCAGCGCCCGCCGCCGGTGCCGGGCT
>Ga0180216_1000760_pt1 | contig 31158 bp, 41 predicted proteins | sample eDN3rd37CBELigMG_FD_128879 | JGI IMG/M metagenome (GOLD analysis project Ga0180216, IMG submission 128879) | Enriched Miracle-Growth compost microbial communities from Emeryville, California, USA - eDNA 3rd pass 37_C BE-Lig MG (version 2)... ... | reverse complement strand
GGTGTCTCGGTGATACGTGGCATCGGGTTTCCGGATCGTGGAAGCGGCGTGATGCCCTTGGAGACGAACGCACCGAGACGCTGGACATCGATCACCGGGCTGTATTCGAGTCCGTAACCGAAGCAACCGGACGCCGGAATTACCGGGTTCCGCAGCACCAGCTCCCGCGGATTGTTCGGCGCGAGATCGACCGTCAGGTCCGCCATGAAGTGCTGTTTCTCGACCGTCACCATTGCAGCATCTCCATATCGAAGACGGGACCATCCACGCAGCTCGTCTTCATCCCCCGCTTCGTCTCGACCATGCACCCGAGGCAGGCGCCGATGCCGCACGCCATCGTCCGCTCGACGCTCACCTGCACCGAGGGACGCTTGCCGATGCGATTCCGGATCACGGCGTTTCGCAGTGACTGGAACATCGGACCCGGTCCGCAAGAGAAGACCTGATCGGCCCACTGCAGGTAATCCGGCACGAGGTCGGTCACAAACCCGTGGTATCCGGCGCTACCGTCTTCCGTCGCGACGACATACTCGACCTCACCGGGAAACTCCGATGCCTCCAGCAGGGCGTCGGCGGTCTGCGCGCCCATGAGGTAGGTGACCTCCCGGCCGTTCCGGACTGCCTCCCGCGAGAGCATCAGCAACGGCGCCGCGCCAACACCGCCCGCAACCATCAGGAGCCGGGTGCTCTTCGGATTCACCTCGAACGCGTTCCCGAGCAACCCGAGAATATCGACCTCGGCTCCGATCTCCCGCCCGACAATCGAGCCTCCGCCACGCCCGTAGGGCCGAACCAGGATCGTAATCAGGCCCGCATCCGGCGCGACGTTGTAGATCGAGAACGGGCGCCGGAGCAGAGGATCGTAGACTCCGCGCTCCCGCGGCAACACATTCACGAACTGTCCCGGCCGCGCCACGTGCAGGATGTCGTCCGGCGCATCGAAGGTGATCAGCCACGAATCGCCCATCACCGGATACTTCTCGACGATCCTGCCCTGAAATTCCCGAATCTTCGCGCCAGTATGCCCCCGCTGTGTCGCTGGCATGCTCACCCCTTCTCAACTATGCAATGATGCCAGCCCACACCGTGCCGGCATTCTCGCGGACGTCGGGGCGGGCGGCCGAAGGCTCGCCGCCCATACCGCGAAGCGGCATCACCGGCGACCATGAGACCGTAAACCATTGCGCCGCAAAACCACCCACCCGTCTCACCCACCTGTCATCCTGACCGCAGGGAAGGATCCCCGTGCGAAGCACGTTTCAAAAGCCCGAAGGGCGTCCATTTCCTGCCCTCCGGGCAGCGGCTTCGCCGGGGAATCCTTCGCTCCGCTCAGGATGACAAGCGTTTTGTGTGTCAGTGATCGACCCTCGTAGGGAGCCGATGGGCGGCGAGTCCTTTGGACCGACCGCCCCGACACCGAACATGGTGGGCCTCGCAACCATCGTGCAATTCGCTTTAATACCCAAATGTCGCCCGGCGGTAGTTCTGGATCGGCTCCACCGAATACACCGACGCGGCCTTCTCCAGCGCGCCGACGATCGTCTTGGCCGTGTCGAGCGATGTGATGCACGGAATGCCACGCTCGACAGCCGCGCGCCTGATCTCAAGCCCGTCGAGGATCTCCTTGTTGGCCGGACCCGGCGTGTTGATCACACCATCGACCGTCCCGTTCAGAATCACATCCAGCATATCCGGAGACCCGCGTCCGATCTTCTTCGTCACCATCTGCACCGGTACGCCGGCGGCCTCGATCATCGTCGCCGTGCCTTCGGTCGCATACAGCTTGTAGCCCAGTTGCGCGAGCTGGATGATCATCGGTCGCGCGTCGTTCTTGTCCTCATCGGCCAGTGTGACCAGGATCGACCCGTGCTTCGGGAAGGTCAACCCGGAGGCGATCAACGCCTTGAAGAAGGCCGACGGGAATGCCCGGTCGATACCCATCACCTCGCCGGTAGATTTCATCTCCGGCCCAAGATGGACCTCCACACCACGCAGCTTCGCCATCGAGAAGACTGGCGCCTTCACGGCCGTCAGCGGCTGGCGCGGCCAGAGACCGCCCTCGTACCCCTGTTGCTCCAGCGTCTCGCCCATCATGATCCGGGTCGCAAGCTGCACCATCGGCACACCGGTCGCCTTGCTCAGGAACGGCACCGTTCGTGACGAACGCGGGTTGACCTCGATCACGTAGACGTGACCGGCGTGGATAACGTACTGGATGTTGATCAGGCCCCGCGCATTGAGCCCGAGCGCGATTCGCGTCGTGTAATCGACGATCTGGTCGACCGCCGCCGGATACAGGTTGATCGCCGGATAGACCGCGAACGAGTCGCCCGAGTGGACACCGGCCCGCTCGATATGCTCCATGATCCCCGGGATCAGCACTCGCTCGCCATCGCAGATCGCGTCGACCTCGACCTCCTTGCCGATGAGGTACTTGTCGATCAGGATCGGGTGCTCCGGCGTCAGGTTCGTCTGCCGGCGAATGTATCGCGCCAGATGATCGGGACCATGGACGACTTCCATCGCGCGGCCGCCGAGCACGTAGCTCGGGCGTACCAGAACCGGATAGCCGATCCTCTGGGCGACAGCCTCAGCGTCGTTCAGCGACGTAACCGTCGCTCCCGGCGGCTGCAGGATACCGAGATCGGTCAGGAACGCCTCGAATCGCTCTCGATCCTCCGCCAGGTCGATGGAGTCCAGGGAGGAGCCGAGGATCGGCGCTCCGGCGTCGCTCAACGGGCGGGCGAGGTTGATCGCCGTCTGCCCACCGAACTGGACGATCATCGGCGGCAGCTTGTCGTGGTCGCCGCCTGCCTCGTGCAGCAGAATCTCCTCGACGCTTTCGGCATCCAGAGGCTCGAAGTACAGCCGGTCCGACGCATCGAAATCGGTCGACACGGTCTCCGGGTTGGAGTTGACCATGATCGATGCCCGGCCGGATGCCTGAAGCGCCCGCGCCGCCTGCACCGAGCAGTAGTCGAACTCGATACCCTGCCCGATCCGGATCGGTCCGGAGCCGATGACCACCGCCTTGTCGCCCTCGATGGGCGTTGCCTCGTCCTCCTCCTCGTAGGTGGAGTAGAAGTACGGCGTCAGCGCCTCGAACTCGCCGGCGCAGGTATCGACCATCTTGTAGACCGGCGACATGCCGAGGCTGCGCCGCTGGTCCCGGACCGACTCGCGGCTCGTCCCGGCGCATGTCGCGATCTGCCGGTCGGAGAAGCCCATCTGCTTCGCTTCCCACAGCGTCTCCGGCGCGATATCGCCCCCGGCGAGGGTGCGCTCCATCGCGACGATACGCTCGAATTTCCAGAGGAACCACTCGTCGATCGCGCTCAGCTCGTGGATTTCCTCGACGGTCATGCCACGGCGCAACGCCGCCATAACCGCCCACAGCCGGATATCCGTCGGCTTGCGCATCAGCTCCTTCAATGGTTCCAGATCGTCGCCCCACGACGAATCTTCCCAAAGCAGGTCTTTCGCATTCGTCTCCAGCGAGCGAACCGCCTTCTGGATCGAGCCTTCGAACGACCGGTCGATCGCCATCACCTCTCCGGTCGCCTTCATCTGGGTCGAGACCGAACGGTCGGCGCGCGGGAACTTGTCGAACGGCCAGCGCGGAATCTTGGTCACCACATAGTCAAGCGCAGGCTCGAAGGCGGCGGTCGTCTTGCCGGTGACGACGTTCGTCAGCTCGTCCAGACGCTTGCCGATCGCGATCTTGGCGGAGATTCGGGCGATCGGATAGCCGGTCGCTTTCGACGCCAGTGCCGAAGACCGGCTGACGCGAGGATTGACCTCGATCACACCGTATTCCATGGAATCCGGGTTCAGGGCGTACTGGACGTTGCAGCCCCCCTCGATGCCGAGCGCGCGGATGATCTTCAGCGCCGATGTCCGCAGCATCTGATACTCGCGGTCGGACAGCGTCTGCGAAGGCGCGACGACGATGCTGTCCCCGGTATGGACGCCCATCGGGTCGATGTTTTCCATATTGCAGATCGTGATACAGGTGTCCGCGCCGTCGCGCATCACCTCGTATTCGATCTCCTTCCACCCCAGCAGGGAGCGGTCCACCAACACCTGGTGGATCGGACTGGCCCGGAGACCCGAGGTCACGATCCGGTCGAGCTCCTCTTCGGTGTACGCCACACCGCCGCCGGTACCACCGAGCGTGTACGCCGGGCGGATGACCAGCGGCAGCGGTACCCGTTTCAGGAACTCCCGCGCCTCTTCCACCGAGTGGACGACATCGCTCTCGATTACCGGCTCACCGATCTCATTGAGCAGGTCGCGGAAAAGCTCGCGATCTTCCGCCTTCTGGATCGCCGATAGCGGCGTCCCGAGCAGGCGGACGTTGTAGCGGTCGAGAATGCCCAATTCCGCCACTTGCACCGCGAGATTGAGGCCGGTCTGGCCACCCAGCGTCGGCAACAGCCCTTCCGGTCGCTCGCGCTGGATGACGCGACGGATCACGTCCGGCGTCAGCGGCTCGATGTAGACGGCATCGGCGATGTCCTCATCCGTCATGATCGTCGCCGGGTTGGAATTGACGAGGATCGTCCGGATTCCCTCTTCCCGCAACGACTGGCAGGCCTGCGTGCCGGCGTAGTCGAACTCTGCCGCCTGTCCGATCACGATCGGGCCGGAACCGATGACGAGGACGCTTTCGGGCTTTTTCGCCCGCGTTTCCTGGGATACTGCCACGTTACTTCTTCCCCTCATCGTTCTTCGCGGTTCCCGAAATGAGCTCGAGGAATTCGTCGAAAAGCACACCGTTGTCGGCTGGACCCGGCGCGGCCTCCGGGTGGAACTGCACCGAGAGGACCGGCATCGTCTCATGGGCCAGCCCCTCGACCGAGTTGTCGTTGAGGTTCCGCAGCGCGATCTGCCAGCCTTCGTCGGTCGGCACCGAATCGGCCCGGACCTGGAAACTGTGGTTCTGCGCCGTCATCGTCACCCGGCCGCTTCGCTCGTCCTTGATCGGCTGATTACCGCCGCGATGACCGAACTTCAGCTTCTCGGTGTCGGCCCCGATCGCGCGCGCCAGCAATTGGTGACCGAGGCAGATGCCGAAATACGGCCGCTCGTCCTTCAGCACGGAGCGAACGATGTCCAGCCCTTCGTCCAGGTTCGCCGGATCGCCCGGTCCCGGGGAAACGACGACGCCATCCGGGCTCAACGCGGTGACGCGTTCGTAGGAGGAGCCGTACGGCAGCACCGTCACCTTTGCCCCGCGCGTCACCAGCGAGTTGATGATGTTCATCTTGACGCCGCAATCCAGCACCACGACGTGCGGTCCGGCGTTGTCGTCCCCGAAGGTCCGCTCCTCGTGGATCATCACCTCGCCCACGACGTCGTGCTCGCCGGGCAACGTCGCCTTGCGGGCACGCTCGGTCAGCTCCTCGTCGGAAAGCCCGTTCGCGTGGTGAATCAACGCCGCCCTCAGGTCACCGACCGCGCGGATATGCCGGGTCAGGGCACGCGTATCGACCCCCGAGATACCCGGAATACCGTTCTCCTTGAGGTAGTCGTCAAGCGTGCCTTCCGAGTGCCAGTTCGATGGCCGGGTCGCCAGCTCGTGGACGACCAGTCCGGCAATCCACGGTTGGCGCGACTGGCTGTCCTCCGCGGTCACGCCGTAGTTGCCGATGATGGGATAGGTCATGCAGACGATCTGGCCGCGAAACGACGGATCGGTGCAGACCTCCTGATAACCGGTCATCGACGTGGTGAAGACAACCTCGCCGTCCCCGTCAACATCGGCCCCGAACCCTTTACCGCGAAAGATCGTGCCATCGGCCAGTGCAAGCGCGGCATCCCACGCAGGTATGTATCGTTTCTGATCAGGCACGATGCTGAACCTCTCCATCAACCACCGTTACCGTGGCCCGACCTCGCAAGGTCATCCCCAGCAGCGGCGTGTTCTTGCTTTTCGTTTTCAATGCGTCCGGCGTGACCTGCCACTCGACATCCGGATCGAACACCGTGACGTTCGCGATCTCGCCTTCCCGGAGGGCCGGCGCCTCGATTCCGAGCACCTTCGCCGGCTCGGTTGTCCAGAGACGGATCAGGTCGGCCAGGTCCAGATGCCCGGCACGAACCAGCGCATATGTCGCCGGGAACGCGAACTCCAGCCCGCTGAGCCCGAAGGCCGCCGTCTGGTAGTCGCCCGTCTTGTCGGATGCCGCATGCGGCGCGTGGTCGGTGCCGAAGCAATCGAACCATCCCGCCTGCAACGCCGCGAGCAGCTTCCGCGTGTCCTCGACCGGACGCAGCGGCGGATTCACCTTCGTGTTGGGATCGCCCGGACGTCCCGACTCTCCGGCGATCTCATCCGTATTGTGAAGCTCGCGGCTTCCGGCCACCCATTCGTCGCTCATCACGAGATGGTGCGGCATCACCTCGGCCGTGACATGAACGCCGCGCTGCTTCGCCTCGTGGATCAGTTCGATCCCCCGACCGGTACTGACATGGCAGACGTGCAGCCAACCACCCGTCAACTCGGCGAGCATCAGGTCGCGCGCGATGATGATCTCCTCCGCAGCCGCCGGGATGCCCTTGATGCCGAGCCTGCGGGAGACATCGCCCTCGTGCATAGCCCCGGACGCCAGCGCCTTGTCCTCGCAGTGGACGATGACCGGGCGGTTCAGCCGCTTCGATGCCTCCAGGGCCTCGCGCATGATCGCGCTGTTCGCCGTGGTGTCGCCATCATCCGACCAGCCGATCGCCCCGGCATCGATCACGGCTTCGAAATCGACCGCCTCTCCGCCGGTTCTCCCCCGCGTGATCGTGGCGATCGGGTAGACCCGGGCCACGCCGTTGCGCTCGACATCGGCCTCCAGCGCCTTGATGACCTCGGGCGAGTCGAGGGTGGGTTTCGTGTTCGGCATGCAGGCCACCGCCATGAACCCTCCCGCAACGGCGGCGGCTGTCCCGGTCGCGATCGTTTCCTTCTCGTCGAAACCCGGTTGGCGGAAATGGACGTGGACATCGATCCAGGCCGGAGACACGATCCGGCCGCTGGCGTCGACGGTCTCGACACCCTCCGGCACCTCGATGCGTCCAACACCGGCGATTCGCCCGTCGCGAATGAGGACATCGGCGATCTCATCCAACCCGGTCGCCGGGTCGACGACTCGCCCGTTCCTGATCAGCATCGAATCCATTGTCATGACACCGCACTTCCCTTCTCTCCGCGTGCTCTCCCTGTCATCTGGCGGCAAGTCATAAAAAAACGCCCCCGAAGCCCGTTGCCGGACTCGAGGGAGATGCCATCTCGGGGTATGGTGAACGCGTACTCGTATTTCATGCGCCGGGGTACAACCTCTCGTCTACCACGCAAAACCAACAGAGTATACCATCATCTGGAATGTGAGGGTAGAGAAGATGGCGAAAATGAATCCACTGATAACTGACGAGCTTCTGGATACATTCCACGAAGTCGAGCGGCTCCTGGAAATCATCTATGGGCCGCGTTTGCTCGAACCGAACCTGAAACCGCTCGCGAGCCTGATTGGGACGATTCTCTCCCAAAGCACCTCGGACGTAAACTCCGGCCGGGCGATGGCCCGGCTCCAGGAAGAGTTCCCCACGTGGAACGATGTGGTCGAGGCTCCCGTCGAGGACGTGATCGATGCGATCCGCTCGGGTGGCCTCGCCAACATCAAGGGTCCGCGCATCCAGGACGTCCTTCACAACGTGCATCAGCGACAGGGGAGCTGGGATCTTTCGTTCCTGACCCGGATGTCGCTGGACGACGCGATGAACTGGCTGGTGAGCCTCGACGGTGTTGGCCCGAAAACGGCGGCCTGCGTGCTGCTGTTCAGCCTCGGGATGCCCGCGATGCCGGTGGACACCCACGTCGGCCGGGTCATGACGCGACTCGGCATCTTACCGGAACGCACTGGAACGCTGCGGAAGCAGCGGATACTCGAAGACCTGATCGGTCCGGAGCCGCAGCGAGTCTACTCCGTCCATGTCGAGACAATCGACCACGGACGGCAAATCTGCAAGGCGATCAACCCTCGCTGCCCCATTTGCCCATTGAAAGAGGTATGCCTTTATTATGCCGAACGCTACGCATAGCAATCAGGTTCTCGTCTCGGATCTCGTAAAGCATCCCCGGAATGGCTCGACAGAGCTCTTCCTCGTTCGGCACGGCCGAACTCTCGCGAATGTCAATCATCTTCTCGTCGGTGCGACCGATTATCCCCTGGACGATCTCGGCGAGCGGCAGGCGCATCAGGTCGCCAGACGATTCCAGACGATCCCCGTCGATAGCGTGCTGACCAGCCCCCTCCAGCGTGCAAAAACCACCGCCGAGCGCATCGGTGCCGTGACGAGACGAACGCCGGAGATCGTTCCCGGGCTCACGGAGATCAACTTTGGCGCCGTCGAGGGATTGACGATTCAGCAGGTGGTCAGCCAGTTTCCGGATCTTCGGCCCCACCTGGGCGACTTCGAGAACCTGGAACTCGCCTGGCCGGGTGGCGATTCCCGTCGCGGTTTTGCCGAACGCATTATGGCGACATTTCTCGGGATCATCGACCGGTTCGAGAATCAGCGAGTTGCCGTTGTCTGCCACGGCGGTGTCATCGGTGCATTCTGCGCCCAGGTGGGCGTCGGTCCGACAGACAACGCGATACGCTGGGCGGTGAGTAATTGCAGCATCACGCACCTGTCGGTCACACCGGATCACACCCGGCTCGAGCTCTGGAACGATGTCACCCATCTCGATGAGGGACAGGCGGAAATCGTCGCGTCCAGCCCAACACTGTTGGATGATTGACCGATCAGTAACGGTGTGGAGTATGGGCCGTATGCAGGGACATTGACACGCAGTTTTTAGGGACGACAAGGAGACGAACACATGCGATTGACAACTCTCGGCGGGAGCGCCGCCGGCGTCGGCACCGGACAAGGTTGCTCCGGCTATCTGGTCGAGACGGCCAACACCCGGATGGTTATGGATCTGGGGCCGGATACATTGCTCGAGCTTCGCAAGCACGTCGATTTCCGCGCACTGGACGGGATCGTGATCTCGCACCTGCACCTGGATCACGTTCTCGACCTCTTCGCGCTTCGATTCGCCCTCAAGTACAACCCGCGACCGGCGGCGCGACCGACTCCGCTCTTCCTCCCTCCCGGTGGATTCGCGTTCATGCAGAAGGCGGCCAACCTGTTCGTGACGGATGATGAGGATGCATCCGATTATTTCTCGGTCTACGACATGAGCGAGTACGACCCCGACGGCAGCGTGAGCATCGGCGACTTTACGCTCACCTTCCAGCGGACTGCGCACGTCATCCCCTGCTGGTCGATCCGCATGCACTCGACAGACGACTCCGGCGATCTCTTCTACACGGCGGATACCGGCACAGACGCCGACCTGTCCGGCATCGCCAGCGGCGCATCGGTAGTTCTCTCCGAAGCGGCCGCAGCGTCGGGAGCCGACCAGACGAAGATTCACGCGCTGCATCTCACGCCTGAACAGGCGGCGACGATCGCACGGGACGCTGGTGCCACCCATCTTGTACTGACGCATATGTGGGAGGAAAACGACCCGACCGGGGCCGTGGAAGCAGCCCGTTCCATGTTCGATGGTCGCATCACCGTCGCGATGCCGGGAGTATCGCTGTCATGGTAGAAGCAACCACGACCCTGCGAGACATTCCGGGCATTTCGGTCGGACACACGACGGACAAGGTCGCGAAAACCGGCTGTACCGTCATCGCCTTCGATACGCCGGCCCTCACGGCTGCGGAAGTACGCGGCGCCGCGCCGGGCACCCGGGAGCTCGACCTCCTCGCACCCGGGCGAACCGTGCAACGCGCCGATGCGATCGTACTGACCGGTGGCAGCGCCTTCGGGCTCCGGACTGCGGACGGGGTGATGCAGGCGCTGGCGAATATGGGGCGCGGTTTCCCTACGCCAGCGATACCCGTGCCGATTGTGCCCGCAGCGGTGATCTTCGACCTCGCGAACGGACAGCCGGAAGTCCCGTCCGCAGATGATGGCGCGACGGCGCTGCGCACGGCGATGCCATTTTCCCAAGCGGAAACGGGTCAGGTCGGCGTGGGAACCGGCGCAATGTGCAACACGATTCTCGGGCCGGCACACGCGAGGCCGGGGGGCTTCGGCATCGCCCAGATCGACGTGGCCGGCGGGACCATCACCGCGATGATCGTCGTCAACGCCTTCGGCGTCGTCGATCCAGAGCACGATCCCCGGCCAATCGCGCTGGATGTACTCTCCGGTACGAATCCCTTCGGTCAGAACACGAGCCTGATGGCTGTGGTGACGGATGTTGCCTGCGGACACGATGTCCTGATCCGGATGTGCGTCGCCGCCCACGATGCTCTCGCTCGGATCGTCTGGCCATCGCATACCATCGCCGATGGCGATGTCGCCTTCGCCTCGACGATCAATGAGGGTCCAACCGATCCGGGCATTGTCCTTCCGCTTTCGATCGCTACCGAGCTGGCCGTCGAAGCCGCAATCCGTTCGGTAACACGGAGCTGACCGCTGACGGAATCCGGGTGAACGGCGTTGGCTCATCGCCTCGTCGTTCCGGATCCGGATGAATGCTCGCGGGGCAGCGCACGTCATCGCCGTCTCGGGTCCTGTGCCCGAGACATGCCCATAACCATGAATGCGGAGCGGCATCACGGCGACCCGCGAGCATTCATGCGGATTCGGTATCGGGCGCGGGATGACGAAGCTTTAGAGCGGTTTGCAGAAAGGTCGATTTGGTAGGGGCGGACTCTTATGTCCGCCCTTTGGATGCAACATCGGGCGGACATAAGAGTCCGCCCCTACGCGTGATGCGCTTGCACCGTGTCAACCAATCTGCAAATCACTGGAGAAACAGGACCAGTGACGCCGGCTCGCAGCCCGGGCAACGAGCCAGCGGCCAACTCCCCCTTCACCGTTTCGCACCAAATGCGTCTCGGTATCACAGGAAATACGTCAGCTTGTCCCAAAACCAGTCGCGAATCTTGTCCGTTGCACCGGTGTGAACCTCCGCCGGGGCGGATTGCGCGAGAGCCGGTTCGACGAACGTCTGGACGACGCGGTCTGCGACATCCGCATCCTCGATCAACAGCGACAATTCCACATTCCGATAGAGCGCCCAGGCATCGTAATTGAGCGACCCCACGATTACCGCATCATCCGCGACCAACACCTTGGCGTGGATGATCCGTGGGTACTCGTACAGATCGACACCGTCGTCCAGCAACCCGGGAATGCGATGCGCCGTAGCAGCGTCCGCCGGGGGATTGTTGGATTCCGCCGGGATCACCACGGTGACATCGACACCCCGTTTCGCGGCATCCTCGATCCGTTCGAGCGTAGGGTGGTCCGACAGGTAGGGATTGAGGATCTCGATCCGCTCCTGTGCCGAATCCATCAGCGCCCACGTCGCCTGCGTTGCGGGTCGAAACCCGCCGGGCACGTTCTGAAGCACGGTGATCCGAATATCGCCGGGATCATCCGGCTCCGGGAAGAAGTGGGCCAGAGCACCACTCCCCGCCGGGAGCGTCCCCCCATAGGCCCGGAAACCGGTCAGGAACACGGCCTGCAGTTGACGGACGATGTCTCCCTCGACCCGCACGAAGACATCGTGATACTCGTCGGTGAAGAAATGATCCTCGAATCCCGCGCCGCCGACCCAGCCGATTTGGCCATCGATCACGAGCAGCTTCCGGTGGTCCACCTGCCCGACCTCATCCTGGCTCCAGGTCCGATGCCGATCGGGCAAGGTACCGGATGCCTGAATCGGAAATACATCGTTAACGGCAATCTCGATCCCCGCGGCAGCCATCTCGTCGAGCATCGCCTCCGAATCTCCGGTGACGCTGGATCCGTGACGGTCGACGGTCAACCGCACCTCGACGCCCGCGTGTGCCCGCTCGATCAATGCGGCGGCAAATCGATCGCCCCAAACACCGGGGGCAAACGCGAATATCGAAATGTGGACCGAGCTGCGAGCCTGCTCGATGTCCGACAGCATCGCCGGAAAGAACTCGGTGCCCCCATCGTACAGCTGGATATCGGACGCGGTGCTCGGAGCGTAGTCAATCGCGATATCGTCGCGCCTGGGATTCGACCGGGCAGCAAACGCCTCCGTCACGGACTCTGCCTGGGACGATGTCACCGCATCGGCCGGAGGCGGCCAGTGATCGCCCATCTGGATGCGAAGCACATTCCACCACCCCACCACGAGAAGCACCAGGAACAGTGCAAGCGCGATGCGGCAAGCACGTTTCCATCTCCTCTTCCATGAAGTCCGGCAAGGATGCGAAGCAGGTTTCTCATCCCCGTGTAGAGGCGTTGCGTCATTCATCGGATAATGTGGCCTGCGGTGAATTGAAAACAAGACAAAACTCGCCGCATGGCGGCGCTCCGGATAATGCCAATCGGCAACATCGCACAGACGGACGACTGTTCAACGCATTTGCCGCCACGTCTCTGGGGTGATCGCGTATTCAACTTCACCATGCTCAGAGCCGGGAAGCGGATTTTCCCAGTTCGGAAAAAAGGTGCGGACATGCGCCATGCCGATTTTTTCCATTACACGGCGGGAGCGTCGATTGACGAACATGGTGTGAGCGAAAACCCGCTGCAGGCCGACGCTCTCGAACGCATGCTTCAAAGCTCCACCAGCGGCTTCCGTCGCCAGACCCTTTCCCCACCAGGCGGGCAACATCCGGTATCCAAGCTCGGCTTCGGACACCGGTTCGCCAAGCGGAGCAGACAGCTCCAGCCACCCTATGGTGGCGTCCGTTGCCTTATCCACAATCGCCCAGAACCCGATGCCAAGCCCCTTGCCCATGCAGGTCCGGGCATAGTGGACAATGCCCGCTTCCAGCTCACCACGAGTCGTTGGTTCCGGATCCAGAAACTCCATGACGGTTGAATCTGAATTCATGGCGATCAGCACATCGACATGTTCAGGGCCCAGCGGCTCGAAACGCAGTCGTTCAGTGTCAGCAGGCGTTGTCATGATTTTCCCTTCCTCCGGATGGCAAAAACACCGCCCCTCATGGAAGTGTAACCATCAGGGAGCGGTGCTTTGACATTGACCGAATTGCCAGCGAGCCGGACGCTAGCGCTTGGTGTACTGAGGAGCCTTGCGGGCCCGCTTGAGACCCACCTTCTTGCGCTCCTTCTCCCGCGCATCGCGCGTGAGCATCTTCGCGCTCTTCAGCACGGGCCGGAACTCGTCGTCGAACCGCAGAAGCGCTCGGGAGATACCGTGCCGGACGGCACCGGCCTGACCCGAAACGCCGCCACCGACGACGGTCACGACCACATCGAACTTCTGCGTCGTGCCGGTCATCTGCATCGGCGCCAGAATCGCCTGCTGATGCACGGTCCGTCCACCGAAGTACTCGCGGCCGGGCTTGCCGTTGACAATGATCTGGCCGCTACCCGGGTAGAGCCGGACACGCGCGACGGAGGTCTTGCGACGCCCGACGCCGTAGTAGTACTGCCCGCTCGGGGCCTGTTGCGTCTGTTCGCTCATCGTTGCTCCTTCTCCCCGCGGATTACTGGCGCGAGGCCGTGTCGTCAAGCTCCAGCGGCGTCGGGTTCTGGGCCTCGTGCGGGTGGAACGGACCGGCGTACACCTTCAGCTTCTTCAACTGCTGACGACCCAGGTTGGAGGTCGGCAGCATTCCCTTGACCGCGTTCTCGATGATCCGGTCCGGGAATCGCCGGCGCATGTCCTTGAGCGTCGTCGCCTTCAGACCACCCGGGTAGTTGGAGTGACGGTAGTAGACCTTCTGGGTCTCCTTGTTTCCCGTCACCTGGATCTTCTCCGCATTGATCACAACGACGAAGTCGCCGGTGTCGATATGCGGCGTGTAGGTCGGCTTGTGCTTGCCACGAAGCGTGGCGGCCACCGTCGTGGCGAGACGGCCCAGCGTCTTGCCCTCGGCGTCCACCACATACCAATTGCGCTGCACTTCCGCAGGCTTGGCTGTGTAGGTTCTGCGATTCACGATTCCATGCTCCCTTAACCAATTGACCGACCGATGAACCCTTCATCCGTCGTTTGCTCGCCGCCACGGCCCGGGTCCGGAACATCGTGCCCGTACCCTACTCGCCAAAGCACCAATCCATGCGGCGGAGCCGTTCGCGGCCCATATCGGCGATCAGCAAGCTCGATAAGCTCCTGCAACCATCCGATCGGCCGACGGCCGCTTCCGATCTCGACCAGTGCGCTGGTCATCGTGCGCACCGAGTGCGGCAGAAACCCGTCCGCGACGATCCGGATCTCGACGCCCCCACCAGCCTGGCCCGTGATTCCCCACCAGGGGCAGATCGCGCGGACCGTGCAAAACCGGATGCTTCGACGCGTGCCCCGAGCGCTCGAACCCGCACCGGGAACCCCGGCACCAAGCCCGGCGAACGAGGCCAGATCGATCGATCCCTGCAACGCCGTCGCGGCGGACTGCATCGCGCCCAAATCCAGCGGCTCCCGAATCCGCCAGACCCGATCGCGCTGGAGCGGCTGCTCGCCACCCCACCAGATGCGATAGCGATATTCGCGCCAGGTTGCGTCGTATCGGGCGTGAAACCCGGACTCCCGACGCTCGCAGGCCACGACTGCCAGATCGTCATCCAGATGCGCGTTGATCGCTCTCATCATCCGCGCATCGTCCAGATCCGGGCGGATATCCTCGACGCTGGCCACCTGGCCGATCGCGTGGACACCCGAATCTGTCCGTCCGGCCAGATCGACTCGCATCGCCTGACCGTTCAAGCCGAAGAACGCCTTCTCCAGCTCTTCCTGCACGCTGCGTCCCGTCTTCTGCCGTTGGGAGCCCTGAAACCCGGTACCGTCATACGCGATGGTGAGCTTCAGCATTCCCGACATCGATCGCAGGCGTGAGGAACGATGGACGGGCATCGACGTTGAACGCCCATGCCCATCCGCACAATTACCGAACGAATTCGATCAGCACGACCGGGGCCGCGTCACCCTTGCGCAGTCCAATCTTGGAAATGCGGGTGTAGCCACCGTTCGTCGCCTCGAACCGGGGAGCGATCTCCCGGAACAGGCGATCGACGGAGCGATCGTGATCGAGTCGCGACTTGACGATATTGCGCGTGTGCGGCGTGTCCTCGCGAGCGATGGTGACCAGCTTCTCGACAACGCTGCGAAGCTCCTTGGCCTTGGCCTCGGTGGTCATGATGCGCTCGTTGAGGATCAGCGAGATCGCCTGCTGGCGGAACATCGCCTTGCGCTGCGCTGGGTTGCGGCCAAATTTGCGGCCGTTCTTGCGATGCCTCATTTGCTCGTGTCCTCATCAGCGGCGGCGTCACCGGCCTCGGCCAGCGCATCCGCATAATCGGCTTCCGTGCCCTCTCCGGCGGCATCCGTCGGGCCATCGGAAAGGTATCCAAATTCAGTCAGCTTCTCGTGGAGCTCGGTCAGCGACGCCGGACCGAAGTTCCGGATCGACAGAAGCTGGTCGGGATCCATCGTCAGGACCTGGCCCACCGTCTCGATCTGCTTGCTACGCAGCGAGTTCAGCACCCGCGGCGACAGGCCAAGCTCGGCGAGCGGCTTGTTGCGGACCTCGTCCGAAAGGAACGAGTTCGCGGCCGGCTCCGGCTCGGGATGGGTGAACTCAGCCACCACCCGGGCGTGATCCATCAGGATCTGCGCCGCCTGCGACAACGCGTCATCCGGCTCGATGGTGCCGTCGGTCAGGATCTCGAAGATCAACCGGTCGTAATCGACTTCCGACCCCACGCGGGTATGCTCGATCACGTAATTGACCCGGTCCACCGGCGCGTAGATCGCGTCGATCGGAATCTCACCCAACTGGGTCGATTCCTGCGCCTCGGCCGGACGATAGCCACGGCCCCGGCTGATCCAGAGGTCCATATCGAGCACCGCGTCCTGGCCGTCAAGGGTGGCGATCGGCTGATCCGGGTTCACCAGATCGACCTCGACCGGCCACTCGACGTCGCCGGCGGTGATCACCCGCTCGCCCTCGCCGTCATTCTTGACGTAGAGATGCGCGCGGACATCGCCATGAAGCTCCGTCACCCGGCGCAGGCGGACGGACTTCAGATTGAGCACGATCTCCGTGACGTCTTCCCGGACATTCGGGATCGTCGCGAATTCGTGCCAGACATTATCGATTCGGATCCGCGAAACCGCGCAGCCTTCCAGCGATCGCAGAAGGATACGCCGCAATGCGTTTCCGAGTGTCGTCCCGTATCCGGGATCGAGCGGCTCGATCCGGTAGCGCCCGTAGTTGAGCCCCGTCTCGACCGTTTCAATTGTGAATTCGGGTTGCTGCAACAAGCGGACTCGCCTCCTCGCGTCACCTGCCGGCCAATGGCCGATTCAGGTGCGGCCAATCAGGTTCAACCCTTTGACACCTGATTGACAACCAATGCGTTCGATCATCGCCTCGTGCTAGACGCGGCGACGCTTCGGCGGCCGGCAGCCATTGTGCGGAACCGGCGTCGTGTCGGTGATGGAAACCACCTGCACGCCACTGGCCTGCAATGAGCGGATCGCCATCTCGCGACCGGAACCCGGACCCTTCACGAACACATCGACCTGGCGGAGTCCGTGCTCCTGCGCGCGGCGGGCGGCCGCCTCGGCCGTCATCTGCGCCGCGAACGGCGTGCTCTTGCGCGAGCCCTTGAACCCGTTCGCTCCGGCGCTCGACCAGGAAATCACGTTCCCGTTCGGATCGGTCAGCGTGACGATCGTGTTATTGAACGTGGCCTGGATATAGGCCTTTCCTCGGGGGATATTCTTCCGATCGCGTCTACGGACCCGACCCTTCGCAGCTCCACCGCGTCGTCGTTCAGACATGCTGGATTATGCCTCCATCAAATTCCATGAAATCCCAATACCGGCCGAAGATCCGCAACGGGCCCATGCCCGCCTCCACCCGGCCGGGCGGTATTCACTATTTCTTCCGGCCACCGATCGCCCGCTTCGGACCACGCCGCGTGCGCGCATTCGTGCGCGTGCGCTGGCCACGGAGCGGAAGGCCGCGACGATGCCGCAGACCGCGATAGCTGCCGATATCCATCAAACGCTTGATATTCATCGAGACTTCGCGTCGAAGGTCACCCTCGACCCGGAGGTCCCGATCGATTGCCTCGCGAAGACGGTTTGCCTCGTCATCGGTCAGGTCACGTACCCGGGTATCCGGGCTGATGCCCGTCTGCTTCAGCAGTCCCTGGCTCGTTGGCAAGCCGATGCCGTAGATGTAGGTCAGCGCCACCTCGATCCGCTTCTCGCGCGGAAGGTCGACACCCGCGATTCTGGCCATACTTTCCCCTCGTAACGCGATCCGATATCAAACCCAGCCGCGCTGGTACTCCGGACCGCCTGCAAATTATCCCTGGCGCTGCTTGTGACGGGGGTTCGTGCAAATAACACGGACGATCCCCTTGCGCCGAATGATGCGGCACCGTTCGCACCGCTTGCTAACTGAAGCCGAAACCTTCATCGAACTGTCACTCCTCTGTCGTTTGTCGCGCCGATTGACGCGGCCCTTCGCATCGCCTTACATCCGCTGGCGCGGCTGGACGATCCCGCTGGCCGCCCTCACCGGCGTCCGCCCGCATGTCACAATCGACGAAAAAGCTCTCGTCGCCCGAGGCATGCACGCGGATAGCGCATGTCTTGTGACATGCGCCCACGATCGGTTATTGTACCACGGAATCCAGGCGCTTCGTCAAGATGATCGGATCGCCATCGGTGATCGCCACCGTGTGTTCGAAATGCGCCGCGAGCGACCCATCCGCCGTTACCACGGTCCAACCGTCCGCCAGCTCGCGCGTATCGTCGGTGCCCAGGGTCAGCATCGGCTCGATGGCCAGCGTCATCCCCTTGCGCAGCACCGGCCCGTAGGTCCGGGAACCGTAATTCGGCACATGCGGGTCCTCATGCATGCGACGCCCGATCCCGTGGCCGCCGTACCCACGGACGATTCCGTATCCTCGGGGAGCAGCGAACTGCTCGACGGCGAATCCGATCTCGCCAAGCCGGTTTCCCGCGCGCGCTGCACTCAACGCGAGCCGGAGGGATTCTTCCGTATCGGCCAGCAGGCGCTTGGCGTCATCGGAGATCGTCCCGACCGGGTAGGTCCACGCCGAATCGCCCTGCCAGCCATCGAGGATCGCCCCGATGTCCACCGAGATGATGTCGCCGTCCTTCAGGACGCGCTTTCCCGGGATACCGTGGACGATCTCCTCATTCACGGATGCGCAAATATTTCCCGAAAACCCGTTGTATCCGAGGAAACTTGCGAGCGCGCCATGCTCCTTGACCGTATCGCGAACCAGCGCATCGAGCTCGGCCGTTGTCACGCCCGGCGCGATCGCCGCCTCGACCCGCTGGTGACATATCGCGACGATATGCCCGGCGGCCCGCATTTTTTCGACTTCTCGCTCGTTCTTGATACTGATCGCCATGAGATGGTTACGCTTTCGTGCTTTGTGCCCGGCTGGTGATCGCCTGCATAATGTCGCGCTCGACCGCATCGATATCCTGATCGCCGTTGACGCGCTCGAGCACCCCTCGGTCGCCGTAGTAGCTGATGAGTGGCGCCGTCATCTCGTCGTACAGCGACAAGCGACGCTTGATCGCCTCGGGCGTATCGTCTTCGCGCTGGACGAGCGTGCCGCCGCAACGATCGCAGATGCCTTCGACTTTGGGCGGGTCGGAAACGATATGGTAAACCGCACCGCAGGCCTCGCATGTGCGACGCCCCGCGAGGCGAGCGATGAGCTTCTCGCGCGGCACATCGATTTCGACCACCGCGGTGAGTTCCTCACCCTGGCTGGCCAAAATCTCGTCGAGCGCGCGCGCCTGGGGCTCCGTTCGCGGGAATCCGTCGAACAGGGCGCCATTCACCGTATCGCCACTCGCCTTCTCGGCGGCGATCTGCTGCAGCCGCACCCGGACGATCGCATTCGTCAGCTCATCCGGAACGAGATCGCCAGCCTCGAGAATGGACTTCACCTGCTGGCCAAGCTCCGAGCCCTGCGCGATCGCCGAGCGAAAAAGATCGCCCGTGGCGACCTTCACCAGCTTCAGCTTCGGGCCGATCAAGGCAGCCTGCGTCCCTTTACCGGAGCCCTGTGCCCCCATCAGAATCACGTACACGATGCTGTCGCCTCCCTTGATCGGACCAGGACGCCGTTGGCGGAGGTTACGCACCTCCGCCGAACCGCGCCTAGTCGATGAATCCTTCGTAGTTCCGCATCAGCAACTGCGCCTCAAGCTGCCTCATCGTGTCGATGGCGACACCGACCACAATGAGCAACGACGTCGCGCTGAGCAGCAGGTTCTGCACACCGGTGATCTGTGCCGCAATGAACGGCAGGATCGCCACGATGCCAAGGAAGAGCGCACCAACGATCGTGATACGGCTGAGGACCTTTTGCAGGTAAACCTCCGTCTGCCGCCCCGGCCGGACGCCGGGAATGAACGCCCCCTGTCGCTGCAACGACTCAGGGATGTGCTGCTGCTGGAAGATCACCATCGTGTAGAAGAAGGTGAACCCCACCACCATGAAGAAGTAGACGATGTTGTATGGCACCGTATCCGGTGACAACCACTCGCTCAACTTCCGGGCCGCATCCCCGAGCCAGCCCGCACCGGAGCCGCTCAGGAAGTTCGCAACCATCCCCGGGAAGACCATGATGCTGACCGCGAAGATCAGCGGGATCATGCCGGCGCTGTTGACCTTGAGCGGGATATTGGTGGTGTTCCCACCGTACTGCCGCCCCGCCCGAATCCGCTTCGCATGATGGACCGGGATCTTGCGCTGCCCCTCGTTGATAAGCACGATGCCAACCACCGTGATCAGGCCGATGAGCAGGAACAGCAAGGTCCCGAAGACGTTCTGCGCGATCGTGCCACCCGAAACCAGACCGGAAACCGCGCCTGGAAGCGATGCCACGATACCGCCGAAGATGATGATCGAGACACCGTTCCCGATCCCGTTCTCGGTAATCAGTTCGCCGATCCACACCAGCAACATCGTGCCGGCGGTGAGGGTGAACAGGATCGCGATCGTCGGCAGGAACGTATCCCGGTCGAAGAGACCGAAGTTCTTCACCAGATTCCCGCTCTGATCGCTCGAGAACAGCAACATCTGGCCGTAACCCTGAAGCATTGCCAGGGGCACGGTGATGTAGTGTGTGTACCGGTCGATCTGGTTCCGCCCCTGCTGACCCTCCATCGAGAGCTCGTTCAGGCGCGGAATGATCGGCGTCATGAGCTGCATGATGATGGTCGCGGTGATGTAGGGATACACACCGAGCGCGGCGATCGAGAAGCTCCGGAGACCACCACCGGAGAAGAGATTCAGCATCCCCAGCAGCTGGTTGGTCTCGATGTACTGGCGCAGACCTTCACGGTCCACGCCAGGCACCGGGACGCTGGCGATGATGCGAAACAGCACCAGCATCCCGAGTGTGTAGAGAATCTTCCGGCGCAGGTCCGGAATCTTGAAAGCGTTGATGACGGCCTGGAGCATGCCTAGGCCTCCTTGCCCTCGCGTTCCGCAATCTGGGCCAGAGCTTCACGGCGGGACGGCCCGCCAACCTTGCCCACGCGCATCGCCTTCAGCTCGCGGTTAAGCGGCAGGCGACGGGTGCGCGGGCGGGCAGTGGTCCATTCGTCGGTCCGCTCGAGCGTCTCGACAGAACCACCAGCCTGCTCGATCCGCTCGCGGGCGGACTTCGAGAAGGCGTGCGCGTGAACCGTCACTGCACCGTCCAGCTCCCCGTCGCCGAGGATCTTGACGGGAAAGCGCGTGCTGCGGATCAGACCGTGCGCGGCCAGGATCTCCGGGGTGATGGCCCCATCGGCTCCGAGCTCCGCAAGGCTACCGATATTCACGGTCTCCCACGGTGTGGCCCAGACATTCGTGAATCCACGCTTGTAGGGCATGCGTCGCTGGAGCGGCAGCTGACCGCCTTCGAACCCGGGGCGAACACCGCCGCCAGCGCGGGCGTTCTGGCCCTTCGTACCGCGGCCAGAGGTCTTGCCGCTGCCGCTACCCGGGCCACGGCCAACCCGGCGTCTCTGCTTGGTTGCGCCCTCATCGGGTCGCAAATCGTCCATCTTCAAGGGCATCGTAGATACCAACTTTCCTGTCAGTCGGATACGTCGCGTGGCGATTACTCGCCCGCGACCTCCTCGACCTTGACGAGGTGACCGATCTTGTTGATCACACCCCGGACCGACGGGTCATCCTTCCGCACCACACTGTGATTGAGCTTACGCAGCCCGAGGGAGCTGACCGCCCGCTTCTGATCGGCGGGACGGCCGATGGTGCTCCGCACCAGCGTGATGCGCACCTGGCCGCTTCCGGCCGTTTGCGTGTCACTCATGTCTATTGACTCCTGCGGCCCTGCGACTGCTGACCACCGCGGCCACGGCCACCCTGGTTACGGCGCGGCGATTCCTGCCGCGGGATCAGGGGCTCGGGCTGCCGACGCTTCACCGGCGCCGATGTGTCCGACTGACCGCCGTGCGCGAAGGGCTTTCGCAGCATCGCGACGTTCCGGCGGCGACGGCGAATGACCGCCTGCTCCAGCTCGAGCTCCTCGAGCGCCTTGATGGTCGCCCGGACGACGTTCACCGGGTTGTTGCTGCCCAGCGACTTCGTCAGGATGTCGCGGATACCAGCCGCCTCGACGACCGCGCGAACCGCGCCACCGGCGATGACACCGGTACCGGGCGCCGCAGGCTTCAACAGCACGCGGGATGCACCGAAGGTGGTCTCCACCTCATGCGGGATCGTGCCACCATCGAGAGGCACGGTGATCATCGCGCGCTTGGCCTTGTCAGCGCCCTTGCGGATGCTGTCCGGCACCTCGCCGGCCTTGCCCATGCCGACGCCGACGCGGCCCTTGCCGTCGCCCACCACCACGATGCTGCTGAAGGCGAACGTACGGCCACCCTTGTGCACCTTGGACACGCGATTGATACGTACCAACCGCTCTTCAAGCTCGTTTGCCTGCTCTTCGTCGTTGCGGCGACGAGCCGGGCGCTCCTGCCGATTCCGATCCATGCATTACTCCCGATCTTCCGGCACTTGGCCTATGCCTGTCGCACCGGAAAGCTTGCGACCCGTCCTAAAACTTCAGGCCGCTCTCGCGGGCGCCATCCGCGACCGCCTTGATTCGACCGTGGTACAGGAACCCGCCACGGTCGAACACGACCGCGTCGATTCCCGCCGCCTTGGCCCGCTCGGCGATCACTTCGCCGACCGCCTTGGCCCGGTCCGTCTTCTTCGCGCCTTCGCCGACCTTGGCCTTCACATCCTCTTCCAGATCGCTCGCCGCGACGAGGGTGTGTCCCTTGACGTCGTCGATGATCTGGCAATAAATGTGGGCCGAGGAGCGGAAGACATTGAGTCGCGGCCGCGCGGCCGTGCCGTTCACCTTGGCACGAACCCGCACATGACGGCGCTTCCGCGTGCTCAGGGCCTTTCTGTACTTCAAACGCATCTGAATTCTCCGTTCAAACAGGGCCACCAACACCATACAGGCGCGGCAACCCTGCCGGCTGACTACTTCGCCTTACCAGCCTTACCGGCCTTGCGTCGAACGAACTCGCCAGCGTACCGGATGCCCTTGCCCTTGTATGGTTCGGGCGGACGCGTGCCGCGAATCCGGGCGGCCTCTTCACCGACCACCTGCTTGTTGATGCCGCTGACCAGCACCCGGTTGTTCCCCTCGACGGCGTAGGTGATGCCTTCAGGCGGCACCATCGTCACCGGGTGGGAATATCCGACGTTCAGGACAAGATTCTTGCCCTGAAGCGCGGCGCGGTAGCCGACGCCCTGGATTTCCAGCGTCTTGGTGTAGCCATCGGTCACGCCGACGACCATGTTGTTCAACAGCGAGCGCGTCAGCCCGTGCAGGGCCTTCAGCTCGCGGTCATCGCTGGTCCGGGACACGCGCAGCAGGCCGTCCTCCTGGACGATCTGCAGGCGGTGGGTGAGCTTCTGGGCGAGTTCGCCCTTCGGTCCCTTCACCTGGACGGCATTGCCATCGCCGACGTTGACGGTCACACCGCTTGGCACCGGGATGGGTTTGATTCCAATTCTCGACATGGTTGTTTCCCTGTGAGCTGATAGAGCGTGTTGCGCGTCTGGCACAACCGCCCGTTCTTCACATCATCGCTTGAGAGCGACAATAACGACGTGAATGACGAGCACAACCTCCGGCTGTCGCTCTCGAGCGGTTTTCGCCGGTCAGACGAACCTGCCCTCCCGCTTACCAGACGGTGCAGAGGACCTCGCCACCAATTCCGCGGCGTCGTGCCTCATACCCGGTCAGCACGCCATCGGGAGTACTGACAATGGCGATGCCCAGGCCGCTCTTGATCCGCGGGATCTCGTTCTTGCCCGCGTACACGCGCAGGCCTGGCTTGCTGACGCGCTTGAGTTCGCGAATCGTGTGCCGCTTGTCGGGGCCGTAGCTCAGCTGAATGGTCAGCACGTCCTGCGGCCGCTTCTCGGTCACCTGATAGTCGCGGATGTAGCCTTCGCTTTTCAGGATCTCAGCGATCGCCACGAGGATCTTCGTCGCGGGCATGCTGGTTTCGTTCAGCTGTGCCATACCCGCATTGCGAATCCTCGTCAGCATGTCGCTGATCGGGTCATTTACGCTCATGCGATCTGTTCTCCGTCGCTCTCTGTCATATCGCGTTCAACGCGCGGGGCGTATCGCCCTTACCAACTGGACTTCTTCACGCCGGGAAGTCGCCCCGTCGACGCCAGTTCGCGGAAGCAGATGCGGCAGACGCCGAACTTCCGCATGTAGGCCCGGCTGCGACCGCAGAGCTTGCAGCGGTTCACGGCACGGGATGAATACTTGGGCGCGCGCGCCGCTTTCGCGATCGAGCTCTTCTTCGCCATGGTTCCTCCGTTACTCCGCCCGCGCCTGCGCGAACGGCATCCCGAGGTGGGCCAACAAGCTGCGCCCCTCCTCGTCGGTCTGCGCGGTGGTCACGATGCTGATCTCCAGACCGCGGACCTTATCGATCTTGTCGTAATCGATCTCGGCGAACATGATCTGCTCCCGGAGACCCATCGTGTAGTTACCGCGGCCGTCGAAAGAGTTCGGCGAGACACCGCGGAAGTCGCGGATACGCGGAAGCGCGGTCGCGACCAGCCGGTCGAAGAACTCGTACATCCGCTCGCCGCGAAGGGTGACCATCGCACCGATCGGCATGCCCTCGCGGAGCTTGAACGCCGCGATCGACTTCTTCGCCCGCGTCACCACGGGCTTTTGCCCCGTGATCGTCGCCAGATCGCCAACCGCCGCATCGAGCGCGCGGCCATTCGCGACGGCCTCGCCAAGGCCGATATTCAGCACGATCTTCTCGAGCTTCGGCACCTGGAACGGGTTCTTGTACCCGAATTCGCTGATCAGGGCAGGAACGATGTCCTCCCTGTAGCGATCACGTACTCGTGACATACAAACCCTGCCTCACACCGGATACAGGTCCGGTATCCCAAATATGCTTCGTGGTGTTGCCCACCTGGTCCGCCGGGTCGGGCCCGGCACTCAGGTCACCAAATCCTCTTAACGCACCAAAAACGCCGGTACGCGGCGGAGCGACCTAGCGCCCCGCCTGCGCCACCGCGGCATCGCACTTCTTGCAAAACCGCTCGTTCTTGCCCTCGTCATTGCGCCGCACACCGATCCGGCTCGGCTCGCCACAGGACGGGCAAACCACCATCAGGTTGGACACATGCAACGGGGCCTCGGTCTCGATGATCCCGGATTGCATGGCACGGCCACGCTTGATGTGCTTCTTGACGATGTTGACGCCTTCGACCACAACACGATCCGCTTCGATCAGAACCTTTTGTACGGTTCCACGGGATCCCTTGTTGCGGCCGGCAATGACGACGATCTCGTCACCACTGAGAATCTTTCTCATACCGATCCCTACAGCACCTCAGGTGCGAGCGAGACAATCCGCATGAACTGGCGCTCGCGCAGCTCACGGCCCACCGGGCCAAAGATGCGCGTGCCGCGCGGAGCGTTCTGCGCATTGATCAGCACCGCGGCATTGTCATCGAACTTGATATGGCTCCCGTCCGGGCGGCCATATTCGCTGGCCGTGCGGACAATGACCGCACGGACGACATCGCCCTTCTTCACGGCCGCATTTGGCTGCGCGACCTTGACCGAGGCGATGATCGTGTCCCCGACGCCTCCATATTTCAGCGAGGAGCCACCCAGCACGCGGATGCACATGATCTCACGCGCTCCGCTGTTGTCGGCTACCTTCAGCCGGGTTTGTGTCTGAATCATCGCGACTTACCCTCTCTGGGCATCTTCCGGCCGCGGCGAGAAAGCGCCGCAACCTCTCTAGATCTGGACCGCGCGCTCCAGCACCTGGCGGACGATCCACCGCTTGTTCTTCGACAGCGGGCGGCACTCCTCGATCCGGACCAGGTCCCCGACCTTGCAGTTGCCGTTTTCGTCATGCGCCATGAACCGGTTGGTCTTCGTAATGCGCTTCTTGTACAGCGGATGGCGCTTGACGTAGTCGACAGCGACGACGACGGTCTTGTCCATCTTGTCGCTCACAACCCGGCCGACCTTCATCGTGCGCGGCTTCTGCAGCCGCTCCACGTTGTTCTCGGCCTGAGGTGCGGCGTCCTGAACCTCACTCATGCGTTCCCTCGAATCCTCAGGCAGTCGCCTCGGCAGCCGACTGCATTGTCCTCTCCGTGCGGATCGTGTAGATCCGCGCGATGTCCTTGCGGATCTGGCGGAACCGGTGATTGGCGGTCAGGTTGCCGATGGCTTCCTGGAACCGCAAATCCCGCAACTCGACGTACAGCTCCGTCAGCCGGGTCTCGAGTTGCTCGTCCGTCATCTCGCGAATTTCTGCTGGCTTCACGCAGCACCTTCCTCGGTGACCTGGGCGCCTGGCGTCTCGCGAACCATGACCTTGCACTTCATCGGCATCTTCATGGCCGCGCGGCGCAGCGCCTCGGCGGCTCGCTCGTTGTCCACGCCACCAACCTCAAACAGGATGCGACCCGGCTTGACGACGGCGACCCAGTACTCCGGGCTTCCCTTACCCTTACCCATCCGGGTTTCAGCCGGCTTCTGGGTCACAGGCTTGTCCGGGAAGATTCGGATCCAGACCTTACCACCACGCTTCAGGTAGTTGGTGATCGCACGTCGGGCGGCCTCGATCTGGCGGCTGGTCACCCAGGCCGGCTCCGTCGAGTAGAGAGCGATATCGCCGAACGCGATCGTCGAGCCCCGATACGCCTTGCCCGTCCTGCGTCCCCGCATGACCTTGCGGTACTTCGTCCGCTTTGGCATCAACATGACTACTTGCTCCGATTCACGCCGCATTGCGGCGACCGGAAACCCGGCCCCGCAATGCGGATGATGTTCTTAGTCGCCAGCCGCGGCGAGATCGGCGCTCAGCGACGCTTCCGTCACCTCGCCCTTCTGCGGCATGACATCGCCCTTGTACACCCACACCTTGACACCGATCCGGCCGTAGGTGGTATGTGCATGCACGGTCGCGAATTCGATGTCGGCCCGGATCGTGTGCAACGGCACCCGCCCTTCCATCTCGGTCACGGTTCGGCTCATCTCGGCACCGCCAAGCCGGCCGGACATGCGAACCTTGACGCCCTTGGCGCCCCGGCGCATGGCCTGCTGGATCGCGTGCTTCATGGCGCGACGGTAGGCAACGCGGCGCTGGATCTGCTCCGCGATGCTCTCCGCGATCAACCGCGCATTCGTCTCCGGCACCTTGATCTCCTCGATGCGGACGTTGACCTTCTTGCCAACTTCCTTCTCGAGCAGACCGCGCAGCCGATCCACATTGGATCCCTGCTTGCCGATCACGATGCCCGGCTTCGCCGTGAAGAGCGTGACGTCGACCTTGTTCACGGCACGCTCGATTTCGACACGAGCGATCCCGGCGCGGGTCAGCTCATCCATGATGAGCTTGCGGATCGCAAGATCCTCGTGCAGAAGATCAGTATACGACTTTTCCGCGTACCACTTCGACTCCCAGTCGCTGGAGACTCCCAGCCGGAAACCGATCGGATTGACTTTACGTCCCATTAGCGGCCACCCCTTTCCTCAGCGATCACGGTGATGTGGCACGACCGCCGCAGGATCTTGCCAACCCGGCCGCGAGCCCGCGGCTTGAACCGGCGGAGCTGCGGTGCATCATCGGCGTAAATCGCCTTGATCCACAACTGGTCCGGGTCCAGGTCGTAGTTGTTTTCTGCGTTCGCCGCAACCGACTTCAGCAGCCGTCCGATATCGTCGGCGGCGCGGTTCGGCACGAACTTCATCAGCTCAATGGCGTCCGTCACCTTCTTGCCGCGAACCATGTCCACGACCAGCCGGGCCTTGCGGGGAGAGATTCGGACGCGCTGTGCGCTTGCCCTGACTTCCATTGCTTTATCGTCCTCTTCCGTTCAGGTCCGCCTACCGGCGACCGCGGCGATCGGCGTCCTTGCCGTGACCGCGATAGGTCCGGGTCGGCGCGAACTCGCCCAGCTTGTGGCCAACCATCGGCTCGGTCACGTACACCGGCACATGCGTGCGCCCGTTGTGAACACCGATCGTGTGGCCAACCATGGCCGGGAAGATGGTGCAGGCACGCGCCCAGGTCCGGATGACCGTCTTCTTCCCGCTGGCGTTCATGACATCGACCTTCTTTTCCAGCTTCTGGTCGATGTATGGCCCCTTCTTTGATGATCTCGACATCGTTATCTCCTGAAATACCCGTCACATGAAGCACTACCGTCGGGAGCGTGAGATCAACGTCCGGCGCGCTCCCGCCGTCTAGCGCCGCTTGTTGCTCGGGCGGCGTCGAACAATCATCGGGTCGGTGCGCTTGTTCTTGCGCGTCCGCTGGAAGGCAGGCTTGCCCCACGGCGTCTTCGGCTGGCCACCGATTGGAGCCTTGCCCTCACCACCACCGTGCGGGTGGTCGTTCGGGTTCATGGCCGAACCGCGAACGTGCGGACGGCGTCCCATGTGCCGGCTGCGGCCCGCCTTGCCGATCTCGATATTCTCGTGATCGACATTGCCGACCTGACCGAGCGTGGCCATGCAGCTGAGATGCACCAGGCGAACCTCGCCCGACGGCATGCGGAGCTGCGCGTAGTTGTTCACCTTCGCCATCAACTGCGCGGAGGTTCCTGCGGAGCGGCACAGTTGGCCACCCTTGCCGGGATACAACTCGATATTGTGGATCTGCGTACCGGTCGGGATGTTCCGCAGCGGCATCGCATTTCCGGTCCGGATCGGGGCGGTCTCGCCCGAGATCACGGTGTCGCCCACCCGGATACCCAGCGGCGCCAGGATATAGCGCTTCTCACCATCGACGTAGAAGAGCAACGCAATCCGCGCCGAGCGGTTCGGGTCGTATTCGATCGCGGCCACGCGAGCCGGGATATCGGCCTTGTTCCGCTTGAAATCGATGATCCGGTAGAAGCGCTTGTTTCCACCGCCGCGATGGCGGGTGGTGATGCGGCCCTTGTTGTTGCGGCCAGCATGCTTCTTCAGCGGCTCGATCAGGCTCTTCTCAGGCCGCTTCTTGGTGATCTCCTCGAACGTGCTCACGCTCATCGAGCGGCGCGCCGGGGAGGTTGGCTTGTACTTTCGAATTGGCATTCCAATCGTTCCCTTCTGCCCGTTCCAGAGCGCTAGATCTGCTCGAAGAGCTCGATGCGCTCGCCCGGCTGAAGCGTAACGATGGCCTTCTTCCAGCCCCGGGTCGAACCCGAGATCCTGGCGGCACCGCGACGAACGTAGCGCGACTTGGCTTTCGGCTTCACATTCAGCGTGTTGACCGCCTTGACCTTGACCCCGAAGGCGCCTTCAACCGCCGCCTTGATCATGATCTTGGTCGCATCCGAATGCACTTCAAACGTGTACTGGTCGCTCGCCATCAACATCGAGTTCTTCTCGGTGATGACCGGACGGCGAATCACTTCTTCAAGTCGAAGCTCTGCCATGATCAGGCAACCTCCTCGGCACGATCCGATGCCTCGGCTGCCTGCCGCTCCAGCTTCCAGCTGCTTGGCTGGCGCTTGTCCTCCGGCAGTGACCACAGCTGCTCGATCGCCTCGATCGCCTCCTCGGCGATCACCAGGCGTTCGAATTTAAGGGCATCACGAACATTCAACATTCCGGCGATGATCGTCTTCACATCGGGAAGGTTGGCAGCACCGCGCGAAACGGACTCCACCTTCTCCGGCGTCACGACCAGCATCGAGCGGGATTCCGGCAGGGTCGCCAACGCGGCCTTCATTGCCTTCGTCTTGCCCTCGACCTCATTGAGGCCGCGGACCACCGTCACCCGCTCGTCGCGAACCTTGGCAGAAAGGACGGAGCGAATCGCCAGCCGTCGCATCTGCCGCGGCATCGCCTGCGTGTACTTGCGCGGATGCGGGCCGAAGACCACGCCACCGCCACGCCACTGCGGCGAGCGGATGGAGCCCTGCCGCGCGCGGCCGGTGCCCTTCTGGCGCCACGGCTTGCGGCCACCGCCGCGCACCTCGCCGCGCGTCTTGGTGTCGCTCGTTCCGACGCGGGCATTCGCCTGCTGCCGCACGAGCGCCTGGTGCATCACCGACAAGTTCGGCTCGATGCCCCACACCGTCTCATCGAGGTCCGCCTGTCCGACGACCTCTCCACTGGTATTGACAATATCAATCTGCATCGTCGTTCTTGCTCCCATAGCCGTCATGCATATGCCGCGACTACTTCTGGCCCTTCACGGCGCGACGAATCAGCAAGGTGCCCTTGTTCGGCCCCGGAACTGATCCCTCGACCAGCAGCAGGTTGCGCTCGGCATCGATCCGAAGGATCTTCAGATTCTGGACCGTCACTCGCTCGTTACCGAGGTGACCGGCCATCTTCTTGCCCTTCATCACGCGGCCCGGCGTCGCGCTCGAGCCAATCGAGCCCGGCGCCCGCAAGCGGTCTGACTGACCGTGGGTCTTTTGCTGCCCACTGAAGCCATGCCGCTTCATACCGCCCTGGAAGCCACGTCCCTTGGACGTGCCCGTGACATCCACGAGCTCGCCCTCGGCGAACGTGTCCGCCTTGAAGACCTGACCGACTTCGATGTCGCCGTAGCTATCGGCCTTGACCTCGCGGAGCGTCTTCACCATGTGGCCGCTCGCCTTGACATGACCGGCTGATGGCTTGTTCAGCTTGCGGGCCACGCCGTAACCAAGCTGAACGGCCTCGTAGCCGTCCTTCTCCTGGCTGCGGACCTGGGTGACGACACATGGCCCCGCCTCGATCACCGTCACCGGTCGAGCCAGACCCTGCTCATCAAAAATCTGTGTCATACCGAGCTTGCGCCCGATCAATCCATGAACCATTGGCTCTCCCCTGCTCTGAGTCAGGAAACGGTGAAGCACTTCGTGCCGCAACCGTTCGCAGAGCGTGTTGCGCCGCTCGTCCGGTTATCGGCCATCCGGCCATACCCCCGGAATCCGTCAGAAAAAACTAGAGCTTGATCTCGATATCCACGCCAGCCGGCAGATTCAGCCGCATCAGCGCCCGGATTGTGTCACCGCTCGGCTCAAGGACATCGATCAGACGCTTGTGCGTCCGGATCTCGAAATGCTCCTGCGAGTCCTTGTCGATGAACGGAGACCGCATCACCGTGTACTTCTCGATCCGCGTCGGCAGGGGCACGGGGCCCGAAACCTTGGCACCGGTCGACTCGGCGGTCTCGACGATCCGCGTTGCCGACTGATCGAGAATCTTGTGGTCATAGGCCTTCAGGCGGATACGGATCTTCTGTGCCGTTTTACGCGCCGTCACCATTGCACGATTCCCTCTCGCTCACAGCGGCCGGGGTGCGGCATTCTGCAACACCCCGGCCACCATGAATCCTGTCTGAACTACTCGGTAATGGAGGTCACGGCGCCGGCGCCGACGGTCCGGCCGCCCTCGCGAATCGCGAAGCGCAGCCCTTCCTCGATCGCCACCGGGGTGATCAGCTCCACTCCCATCTGGATGTTGTCGCCCGGCATCACCATCTCCGTGCCTTCCGGCAGCTGGATGATCCCCGTCACGTCCGTCGTCCGGATGTAGAACTGCGGCCGGTACCCCGGG
>Ga0180216_1000759_pt1 | contig 31163 bp, 25 predicted proteins | sample eDN3rd37CBELigMG_FD_128879 | JGI IMG/M metagenome (GOLD analysis project Ga0180216, IMG submission 128879) | Enriched Miracle-Growth compost microbial communities from Emeryville, California, USA - eDNA 3rd pass 37_C BE-Lig MG (version 2)... ... | reverse complement strand
TCGGCGACCGGATCGGGCGCAAGTCGACCCTGGTCGCCTCGCTGTTGCTGATGGGCGGCTCGACGGTCTTCATCGCCTTCCTGCCCAGTTACGAGCAGGCCGGGTGGCTGGCGCCGGTGCTGCTCTGCATCCTGAGGTTCGGCCAGGGCTTCGGTCTCGGCGGCGAGTGGGGCGGGGCGGCTCTGCTGGCGGTGGAGAACGCGCCGCCCGGCTGGCGCGCGCGCTATGGCATGTTCCCGCAGCTGGGCGCGCCCATCGGCTTCATTCTCGCCAATGGCTCGTTTCTGGCGCTCGACCACATGATGACCAACGAGCAGTTCCTGAACTGGGGCTGGCGACTGCCGTTCATCATCAGCGCCGCGCTGGTGCTCGTTGGCCTCTATGTGCGGCTGAAGGTGACGGAGACGCCGGCCTTCCGCAAAGCCGTGCAGCATAATGAGCGGGTGCGCGCGCCCATGCTCGCCGTGCTGCGCGAATACCCCGGCGCCCTGGTGCTTGGCTCGATCGGCTCCATGGCCACCTTCGTGCTGTTCTACCTGATGACCGTATTTTGCCTGAGCTGGGGCACCGCCCGCCTCGGCATTCCGCGCGATACATTCCTGCCCCTGCAGATGCTGGCGGTGGTGTTCTTCGGCCTCGGCATTCCGGTTTCGGCCGTGCTGGCCGACCGTCTCGGCCGGCTGTGGGTATTGATCGGCGTCAGCCTGGCCATCGCCGTTTTCGGCTTCTTCACCGGGCCGATGTTCGGCTCCGGCAACATCTGGCTGGTCGGCCTGTACCTGATCATCGGCCTGACCCTGATGGGCTTCACCTATGGCCCGCTGGGAACGGCGCTGGCCGAACTGTTCCCCACCTCGGTGCGCTACACCGGCTCGTCGCTGACCTTCAACATCGGCGGCATCCTCGGCGCCTCGCTGGCGCCTTACATCGCCACCTCGCTGGCCACCACCCACGGCCTCGGCGCCGTGGGCTGGTACCTGACCATCGCCGCCCTGCTGACCGCCGCAGCCCTGGGGCTGGCCGCCCGGCGCATCGCCAGCCACAGCGTGGCGATCAGTCCGGCGGAGTAAGCGGCGCGGGGCAAGCGGCGGCTTGGGGCAAGCGCCTTGCGCCAGCCGTACGCGCCACTATACGCAAGCCAAACGTGTGCGAAAGGGCGGCTCCAGCCGCCCTTTCCCGTTCCGGCGCCGCGCTTTCCCTTGAGGGCGGCGCATCATGGCCAGACCGCACTCCATGCGGCCCGCGCCCGGGGTCAGCCGGCTACCGCACCGCCACCGGGGTGAAGATCGCCTGCACCGAACCGGTGATGCGCGGCGGCGACAGGATCACCATGAACTCGCTCGCCTTGTCGGCGGCCAGATCCCTGGTGACGATATTTTCCAGGATGTAGGTGCCCTTGCGCGCCAGCAGCTCCTGATGGACCGGGAACAGATCCTTGGTTTCGCCCGGCAGCACCTCCAGCGCCGCCGTATCCGAACCGATGGCGATGACGCCCTTGCCGGTCAGATATTTGGCCCCATCCATGCCAAGGCCCGGCTGCACGGCGATGTATTTCTTGTTGTCCTTGCCGATCATGTCGGCCCAGCCGGTGTGCAGCAGCACCACGTCGCCCTGACGGATCTCGACGCCCTGCTTCTTCGCCGCCTCCTCGATCTCCTTGCTGTTGATCGGCGTGCCTTCCTTCAGCATGTCGACGCCTTTCAGCGCGGCGATGTCGAGCAGCACGCCGCGCGCCACCACTGGCGGAAACTTTTCAAGCCCCAGCTTCTTCAGGCCCTTGATGTCGGCGAACTCGTGAATCTTGTGGCCGTTGTAATAAACGTGGTCGACGCCAAGATGGCCAAGACCGTCGATATGGGTTCCGGCGCCGTTCCAGCCAACGATCATGTCGTCGTTGTAAGTGGCCTTGTTGGGGCCGAAGGTTCCGGCGGGACCGGCCTGTGCCGGCTGCACCACCATGATCTCCATCTTGCGCGGCTCATAGGCCGGCAATGACAGGTTGGACTCCATGGCGAGGTTGTAAACCTTGCCGGTCTTGACCAGGTCGGCCGCCTTTTTCACCAGATCGGGCGTCTGGTAATTGGCGGCGCCCACCTCATCCTTTGGGCCCCACTTGGACTTCGTCCAGTCCTGTTCGGTTTTCCCGGCCGGCGCCGCGTCGTCCTTTGCCAGCAGCTGGCCGCCCGACGCCGCCGCCATGGCCAGCGCCAGCGCCGCCCCCAGACCTGCCCGCCGTGCGGTGGCCATGCGTTCCCTGGATACAGGCACAAATGTCATGAATTGTCCTCCCCGCAGACCTGTTTGCCCGCCCATCTCACCAGGCGGCCGTGGTTCTTCGAGATTGCCGTTGCATGGGCGGCGCTTTTCGCGCCTGTCCTGACGCCCCCGGCGCATGAAGTGTGCGGCGCCTGGCAAGCATTAATCAAGCTTCCCGCAGCCCACACTTTCGTGTCTGGCAAGGAAAAGCCGCCGCTTACGTCGACCGCGCCTGATTTTTCATGAACGATGGGCGGAAATTCTGGGAAGCCAGCAAAACACAACGGGCGCTCCAGCCTGGCCGGAGCGCCCGTTGATGGTCGTTCACTGTCGCGCCGGCGCCTGACGTCAGCGCGGAAAGTCGCCCCGGCTCAGTGGATGCCGTCGCCGCGCAGATAACCTTCCTTGCGGTTGTCCGGCATCAGCAGGCCAACCACCAGCACCAGCACGGCCATGGCGGTGACATACCAGCCGAACCAGGATTCATGGCCGGCGTTCTTCAGGGCCAGCGCCACGTATTCAGCGGTGCCGCCGAACACCGCATTGGCCACCGCATAGGGAAAGCCGACGCCGAGGGCCCGCACTTCCGGCGGAAACAGTTCGGCCTTCACCACGCCGCTGATCGACGTATAGAAACTGATCATCAGCATGCCGGCCAGCACCAGCGCGCCAGCGATGAAGGGGGTCGACGCGGTGGCGATCCGCGCCAGCAGCGGCACGGTGCAGACAATGCCCAGGACGCCAAAGATGATGATGAAGGTGCGGCGGCCGATCTGGTCCGACAGGGCGCCGAACGCCGGCTGCGCCAGCATGAAAATGAACAGCACCGCGGTCATCACCACGCTGGTGGCGGCGGCGGGCAGGCCCGTGGTGTTGATCAGATACTTCTGCATGTAGGTCGACCATGTGTAGAACATGAGCGACCCGCCGGCCGTCAGACCAAGCACCAGCAGGAATGCCTTCGGGTGTTGCGCCAGCAGGGCCCGCAGCGACCCGGCCTCCTTGCGCTGGGCGTGATCGTCCGACAGCGTCTCGGTCAGGGTGCGGCGCAGGAACAGGGCGATGAGGGCGGCGATGGCGCCGATGAAGAACGGAATGCGCCAGCCCCAGGCCCGCATGTGCTCGTCATCGATCGTCGCGTGAAGGATCAGCACGACCAGCGACGCCAGCAACTGGCCGCCGATCAGCGTCACATACTGGAAGGAACTGAAGAAACCGCGCCGTCCGGCCTTGGCCACCTCGCTCATGTAGGTGGCGCTGGTGCCATATTCGCCGCCGACGGAGAGGCCCTGCACCATGCGGGCGAACAGCAGCAGCGCCGGGGCCAGAACGCCGATGCTCTGGTAGGTCGGCAGCAGACCGATCATCAGCGAACCGCCGCACATCATCAGCACGGCGATGATCATCGAGCGCTTGCGGCCGAAGCGGTCGGCGATCATGCCGAACAGCCAGCCGCCGATCGGCCGCATCAGGAAGCCGATGGCGAACACCGCCGCGGCGTTCATCAGCTCAACGGTGGGATTGCTCTTGGGAAAGAAGGCGTGCGCGAAATAAACCGCCGTGAACGCGTAGGCGTAAAAATCGAACCATTCGACCAGATTGCCGGAAGACGCTGCGAAAATCGCGAAAATACGTTTTCCGTCAGACATTTCGCTGATATCGGACCCGGTCGCCGGGGGCGTGGCGGCATGACTCATGAACAGCTCCTGCAATTCATCATCAACCCCCGCGCCCGGCATAGGGCCGATCAACGATAAATCAATAACAGGGCCAGGATTTTTCCGGCCTGTCGCCCCAATCCGGGGCAGTTTCTCCCCATATGTCCCAATCTGGTCACAACACGGCCAGGCGGGCGCGGCCGGCGGCGCCCGCATCGGCGCTTTCGCCGCGCCAGGCGCGCAATTCCTCCGCGCCACGCGGGCCAGATGACGATGACAGGGCGCGGGGGCTCGCTGCTTACGTCAACCAGCGTTTGCGGCGGCGATAACTCTTGACGGCGCGGAAAGATTTGCGGTCGCCCTCCGACACCCCCAGGTAAAACTCCTTTACGTCCGCGTTGGCGCGAAGCATCTCCGCGTCGCCGTCCATCACCACGCGCCCGGTTTCAAGGATGTAACCGTAAGTGGCGTACTTGAGGGCCATATTGGTGTTCTGTTCGGCCAGCAGGAAAGATACGCCCTCGCTCGCGTTCAGTTCCTTCACGATTTCGAAGATTTCGCCAACGATCTGCGGCGCCAGCCCCATGGACGGCTCATCCAGCAACACCAGCGTCGGGCGCGACATCAGCGCCCGGCCAATGGCGCACATCTGCTGCTCGCCGCCGGAGGTATAGCCGGCCATGGATTTGCGCCGCTCACGCAGGCGCGGAAAATAGCCGTACACCTTCTCCAGGTCCTGGCGGATCGCCGCCGCGCCGTCGCGGCGGGTGAAGGCGCCGGTCAGCAAATTCTCCTCGATGGTGAGGTGACCAAAGCAATGGCGCCCCTCCATCACCTGGATGCAGCCGCGCCGCACCAGTTCGTTGGGACTCATGCGGTCGACGCGCTCGCCCTGGAACATGATGGAGCCGCGCGTCACCTCACCCCGCTCCGCCCGCAGCAGGTTGGAAATTGCCTTCAGCGTGGTGGTCTTGCCGGCGCCGTTGCCGCCAAGCAAAGCGACGACGCCGCCACGCGGCACCTCAAGCGAAACGCCCTTCAGCACCAGAATGACGTGGTCGTAAATGACCTCGATATTGTTGACGGCCAGGACGACGTCGCGGCCAGCCTCGCGGTTGACGTCCCCGGGCGGCGTCATGGCCGCGCTGCTGTCCATCGCCATTGGTTCTGCTCCCTGATGACACGCCCGGCCAGATCCGCGCCCCAATCCTGTCCCCATGCAGCCGGATAGCGGCGCGCGCCCGCTGGCGTTCCTGCGCCCGGCGCGCGCCGCTTCGCACAACGAAAGCGCGTCCGTCAGGGACAACTTTGCCGCGGCATCGGCGCGGTTGTCCCTGACCACTGGAGCCAGCCTGCCGGCTCCAGTCGCCCTCCAGCCATCTGGACGGCGCCTATTTGCTGTCGCAGGCTTCCGTGCGCTTCGGCCAGCCGGCGTTTTTCTCCACGTAGTCCTTCGCCGCGGCGGCCGCGACCGGGCCCACCTTGTCCTCCATCGGTTTGATGGGGCCGCCGATCTTCACGTATTTCTGGCCGTCCCACTCCTGCACGAAGGCGGCGCCATGGCCGTTATGGTCGGCGCAGCTCAGCTTCAGCGGATCGGTGAAGCCTTCCATGCCCAGCTCTTTCAGCCGCTCCGGCGTCAGGTTGATGGCCTCCAGACCCCGGCGCACGTCCTCGCCGGTCACCGCCTTCTTGCCAGTGAGCTTCTGGGCGTTGCGGATGCCTTCGGCGATCAGCATCGAATTGTAGACGCCGCGATTGTAGAGCACCTCGCCTTCCTTGCCCTTGGCGACCTTGCTCAGCCCCTTGTCGATCACGTGTTTCTGGATGTCCTTCAGCACCGGGAAATCCGTGCCGACGCCATGCCAGTTGAGTTCGCGAAATCCTTTGGCGCCGGGGCCGGCGGAGCGGGCGTCGTCCTCGGACGGCCACCAGATCGAGACGAAGCGGTCCATCGGATAGTTGATGCGCGCCGCTTCCTTGATGGCGGTGGGGTTGAGCGCGCCCCAGCCGTACATCACCATGTAGTCCGGTTTGTCGCGACGCACGCCAAGCCATTGCGATGACTGGTTCTGCATGTCGGTGGCGGCCACAGGATACAGCTTCAGCTCGAAGCCAAGGTCTTTGGCGAACTGCTCGAACATCGGGATCGGCTCCTTGCCAAAACCGGCGTCGAGGTAGATGTAGCCGATTTTCTTGCCTTTCAGCTTGTCCAGTCCCCCCAGTTCATCGGCGATATGCTTGATGATGACGGAGAGACCGTCCCAATAGGTGTTGGGCGGGTTGAAAATCCAGGGGAAGGTCTGGCCATCGGCCGATGCCGACAGGCCGTAGGCCATGGACAGCACCGGGATCTTGTCAACGGCGGCGCGCGGGATCAGCGGCAGGGTGATGCCGGTGGACCAGGGGTTCACCATCACCGGGTTGCGGCCCTTCACCGCCTCATAGCACTCCAGCCCCTTCTTGGTGTCGTAGCCGGTTTCGCATTCCTCGATAACGATCTTCGCGCCGCCGATGCCGCCATCGCGCTGGTTCAGCATTTCCAGATAGTCGCGCATGCCGTTGGCGATCGGAATGCCGGAGCCGGAGAACGGCCCGGTGCGATAGGTGAACAGCGGCACGAAATTGGCGTCCTTGCCGTCCTGCGCCTGAACGGGCGCCAGTTGCCCGCCCAGAAGCATGGCGGCGCCCGAGGCTGCCGAAAGCAGAACCTTGCTCATGTAACCCATGGCTGTCGTCCTCCATGTGCGGCGCGGCGCCCTGCCGTTGCTGCTGGCGCTGGCCCGTTATGGTTTCGTCCGTTCGTGACGCCCCGCGCCGGCCCGCCTCAATATGGAAACGGCCAGACGCGCAGCTTCTGCTTGATGGTCCGCCAGATGCTGGCGAGCCCGTGCGGCTCCACGATCAGGAAGCCGATGATCATGGCGCCGACGACCATGAAGGTGATGTGTTCGATGGTGGCGGCGCCGACGCTGAGCCCCAGCATGGGAAACAGCGATTTCAGCACGATCGGCAGGCCGTAGATCAGCGCCGCGCCGAAGAATGAGCCGATCAGGCTGCCAAGGCCGCCAATGATCACCATGAACAGGATCAGGAACGACTGGCTGATGGAGAACACCTCCGGCTCGGCCGAACCGTACCAGAGGAACACCATCAGGGCGCCGGCGACGCCGCAATAGAAAGACGACACGGCGAATGCCAGCAGCTTGGTGGGCAACAGGCGGATGCCCATCAGCTCGGCGGCGATGTCCATGTCGCGCACCGCCATCCAGCTGCGCCCCACCCGCCCGTGCACCAGGTTCGAGGCGATCCACGTCAGCAGCGCGACGATCGACAGCACCACCAGATAACGCAGCTCCGGCGTGGCGTGCGGCCCGGTGATTGGCATGCCGAACAGGGTGCGCACCGGCGCCTCGATCGCCCCCGAGACGTTGTTGTTGTACAGCCACGGAATGCGGATGAAGCACCATTGCAGGAAGAACTGCGCCGCCAGCGTCGCCACCGCCAGATAAAAGCCCTTGATGCGCAGCGACGGCAGGCCGAAAAGCACCCCGACCGCCGCCGAGAAGAAGCCCGACGCGAGGATCCAGACGATCAGGTTCACCTCGGGAAAGAAGGTGGTGAGCTTGTAGCAGGCGTAGGCGCCCACCCCCATGAAGCCGGCGGTGCCCAGCGAGAGCTGGCCGGTGTAACCGGTGAGCAGGTTCAGCCCCAGCGCCGCCAGCGCGAACACCAGCAGCGGGATCATCACGGCGCTGAGCAGGAAGGCGCTGCCGAACAGCGGCGCCGCGACGAAAGCAAGCAGCAGGATGACGGCAAGGCCAATGCGGTCCTGGCGGATCGGAAACACCGCCATGTCCGCCTTGTAGCTGGTCTTGAACTGACCGGTTTCGCGGTAAAGCATGGCGCGGCCCCTCAGATCCGTTCGATGATTTTTTCGCCGAACAGCCCCTGGGGCCGGAACAGCAGGAACGCGAGGGCGATGAAATAGGCCAGCCAGGTCTCGATGCCGCCGCCCACCAGAGGCCCCCAGTAAAACTCACCCAGTTTCTCGCCGACGCCGATGATCAACCCGCCGACGATCGCCCCCGGAACCGAGGTGAAGCCCCCCAGCACCAGCACCGGCAGCGCCTTCAGCGCCACGATCTCCAGCGCGAACGACACCTCCGAGCGGGCGCCCCACATGATGCCGGCGGCCAGGGCCACCACGCCGGCGGCGAACCAGACGATCACCCAGATCTGGTTGAGCGAAATGCCCACCGACAGCGCCGCCTTGTGGCTGTCCGCCACCGCGCGCAGGGCCCGGCCGATGCGGGTTTTCTGGAAGAACACCGCCAGGGCCGCCACCATGATGGAGGCGATGACCGCGGCCGCGATGTCGATCTTCTGGAACGACACCCGCCCGCCCAGCATCTCCACATCAATGACGCCGCGCGGCAGGCCGAGCTGCGCGGTGATCATCGCCTTGGGATTGCCGCCGAACACCAGTTCGCCGAAGCCAATGAGGAAATAGGTCAGCCCGAAGGTGGCCATGAACAGGATGATGTCCGGCTGGTTGACCAGCGGCCGCAACACCGCCCGCTCCACCGCGACCGCCAGCAGGAACATCACCACCAGGGTCAGCGCCAGCGCCACATATGCCGGAACGCCCTTTTCATACAGGCCAACCAGGGTCAGCGCCGCGAACACCACCATGATGCCCTGGGCGAAGTTGAACACGCCGGAGGCCTTGAAGATCAGCACGAAGCCAAGCGCGATCAGGGCGTAGAGCACGCCGGAGACCAGCCCGTCCCACAGCGCCTGGACCAGCAGGTCCGGCGCCCCGGCCATCTGGACGAAGGGATCGATGAAGATGTTGTAGAGCATCGTCCCGTCTCCCGGAGCATTCTCTGAAAAGTGACCGCCACTTTTCATGACAAACATGCGTCAGATCAAAGACATGAAGCGTTCCCGGCGGATCCCGCCGCAAACGCGCTAGTGCGCCACGCCGAGATAGGCGTCGATGACGGCCTGGGAAGCCTTCACCTCGTCCGGCGCGCCGTCGGCGATCTTGCGGCCGTACTCCAGCACCACCACCCGGTCGGAAAGATCCATCACCACGCCCATGTCGTGCTCGATCAGGGCGATGGTGACGCCGAAGGCGTTGTTGACGTCGAGGATGAAGCGGCACATGTCCTCCTTCTCCTCCAGGTTCATGCCCGCCATCGGCTCGTCGAGCAGCAGCAGGTCCGGCTCCATGGCCAGCGCCCGGCCCAGCTCCACCCGCTTCTGCAGGCCGTAGGGCAGCTTGCCGACCGGCGTCTTGCGCACCGCCTCGATTTCCAGAAAATCGATGATCTCCTCAACGACGCGGCGGTGGCGGATTTCCTCGTCCAGCGCCGGGCCATGGCGCCACAGCTGCCAGAAGAAGCCGCGCTTCATGTGCAGGGTGCGGCCGGCCATGATGTTGTCGAGCGTGCTCATGCCCTTGAACAGGGCGACGTTCTGGAAGGTGCGCGAAATGCCCTGGGCCGCCGCATGGGAGGGGCGCATGCGCCGCCGCGTCTGGCCGCGGAAGCTGATGCGGCCCTCCTGCGGATGGTAGAAACCGTTGATGACATTGAGCATTGAGGTTTTGCCGGCGCCGTTGGGGCCGATGATCGCCCGCACCTCGCCCTTGCGGATATCAAAGGAAACGTCGCTGATCGCCCTGACGCCGCCAAAGCGCAGGGAAACGTTCTCCACGGTGAGCAGCGGCTCGCCCTTCGCCATGCTGTCGTCCCTGCGGCTGAAAAGCCCTGGGCCGCCGATGATCTGGTTACTCATGGTCTGGCTATTCATGACAGCCCCCGGCTATTCATGACAGCCCCCGATTTGCCTGCGCCGGCCTTGACGCGGCCCGTGCCTGCCCGCCGCCCAGGTCATGAACCCGCAGCCGCGCCGACAACTGGCCCTTGCGGCCGTCCTCGAAGGTGACTTCCGTCGTGATGTCCGCCTCGGCGGAGCCGTCGTAGAGCGCCCGCACCAGCGGCGCGTAGCGCTCGGCGATGAAACCGCGCCGCACCTTCTGGGTGCGCGTCAGTTCGCCGTCGTCCGGGTCCAGCTCCTTGTGCAGGATGATGAAGCGGCGCACCTGCGAGGGCGCCATCGCCTCCTCCTGCGCCAGCGCGGCGTTGGCGGCGACGATGTCCTGGCGCAGCAGCTCGGCCACCTGGGGGTGGGCGGCGAGTTCCTGATAGGAAGCGTAGACCACGTTGTTGCGCTCGGCCCAGGCCGCCACCGCCGTCAGGTCGATGTTGACGAAGCAGGCCACGTCGGCGCGACCGTCGCCAAAGGCCACCACTTCCTTGATGTTCGGATAGAACTTCAGCCGGTTCTCGATGTACTTCGGCGCGAACAGCGCCCCGCCGGCCAGCCGGCCGACGTCTTTGGCCCGGTCGATGATCTTCAGGTCGCCGTCGCTGGTGAAGAAGCCGGCGTCGCCGGTTTTCACCCAGCCGTCCGGCGTCATCGCCTCGCGGGTCTTGTCGTCCTCGCGGAAATAGCCGGTGAACATGCCTGGCGAGCGGAACTGCACCTCGCCGTCATCGGCGATGCGCAGATCGACGCCCGGCGCCGGCGGCCCCACCGTGTCGGGCCGCGCCCGCCCGTCCGGCTGGGCGGTGACGAACAGGAACGCCTCCGTCTGGCCGTATAGCTGCTTCAGATTGATTCCCAGCGACCGGTACCAGGAGAACAGCTCCGGGCCGATCGCCTCGCCCGCCGTGTAAGCCACGCGGATTTTCGAGAAACCCAGCGTGTTCTTCAGGGGACCATAGATGAGCGCCTCGCCCAGCGCATACGCCAGCCGCCCGGCGACGGGCGTGGGCCGGCCCTCGAGAATGGCCTCGCCATGACGGCGCGCCACGGCGATGCACCGCCGGTAGAGCCATTGCTTGAACCGGCCGGCGTCCTGCATGCGGATGGTGATGCGCGTCAGCAGGCTCTCCAGCACCCGCGGCGGCGCGAAATAATAGGTCGGGCCGATCTCGCGCAGATCCTCGGTCACCGTATCTGCCGATTCGGGACAGCAGACGCAGAAACCGGCGACCATGGCCTGGGCGAAGGTGAGGTAGTGGTCCCCCACCCACGCCAGCGGCAGATAGGCCAGCACCTCCTCCCGTTCGTCCAGCCGGTCGAACTGGCAGGTGCTGCGGGCGGCGGCGACGGCGCGCTCATGGCTGATCATCACGCCCTTGGAGCGGCCGGTGGTGCCGGAGGTGTAGAGAATCACCGACAGGTCGGCGCCGCGCCCGGCGGCGATCTCCGCGTCCAGCCACGCCTCGCCGCCAACACCTTGCGCCGCCAGCCGCTCCCGCCCCCGCGCCATCACCTGGTCCAGAGCGTGCAGCCGGCCATGGTCATAGTCGCGCAGGCCGCGCGGCTCGTCATAAATGATGCCCCGAAGCTCCGGCAACTGGTCGGCCACCGCCAGCAGTTTGTCGACCTGCTCCTGGTCCTGCACCACGGCGAAGCGGGCGCCGGCGTGGGCGCAGACAAAGGCCAGCTCATCCGCCACCGCATCGGCGTAGACCGGCGCCGGCGTGGCTCCGAGCGCATGCGCCGCCATCACCGCCCAGTACAGGCGCGGCCGGTTGAAGCCGATGATCGAGATGCAGTCGCCGCGCTTCACGCCGAGCGCCGCGAGGCCGCTGGCCATGGCGCGCGCCTCACGGCGGGTTTCCGCCCATGTCCAGGTCTGCCAGACGCCGCGATCCTTGTGCCGCCAGGCCGGGCGCGCGCCACGGTCCGCCGCGTGCAGGTCAAGCAGCCGGGCAAAGGTTTCGCCAGACGCGGCCGCCGCCGGCGCGGGGGCCTGAACGGCGCCTTGCGTGAAATTTTCAGCCTCTGGAATGGCTGCGGACACGCGATTTCCTCCAGCCAGATCGCGCCTTGCCGTCATTCGCAGAAGTTTGGCGACGCATTTTTATCCTGTCAGCACAGAGCCTTGCAGAAATACATGAGCGGCACAACACGTCAAAACGGCGACTTTCGCCATACTATTGTCGAATTGCCTCACATCGTCCGCCGTGCCGGGCGAGGTACTTGCCCCGACCGGCCCCGACAAGTAATCGCCGATAAGTAATCTCATTGATGCAATGCGCCGGTCGCGAGGGGGCGAACGTCGCTGGTGAAAAACCCGCTGCGCCGCCTGGCCAGCGCGCGAAGGGTGAGATACGTCGCGCGCGAGGCAGGCGCGGGCGGCGCCTGACACTTATCCGGGACGTGGAGATGTGGTGTCTTCGTGTTCTGGCATGACAGCAAAAAGGCCAGCGCCGGGGAGCCGCATGAGAGGCAACAGTTTCCGATTTGGCCGACGCATGGCCGGGGCCGCCCTGGCGGTCGCCGTGGCGCTGGCGCTCCAGGCGCTGCCGGCGCTGGCGCACCCCCATGTGTGGGTCACGGCCTCGGCCGCGCTGGTGTTCGACCAGCAGGGTCGCGTCACCGCCATTCGTCACCGCTGGCTCTTCGACAAGGCGTTCTCCGCCTACGCTGTCCAGGGTCTGGACAAGAACGGCGACGGCAAATTTTCGCGCGAGGAGCTGGCCGGACTGGCGAAGGAGAACATCGACGGCCTCACCGAATTCGGCTGGTTCACCAACCTGAAGATCAACGGCGCCAAAACCACATTCAGCCCGCCCAGGGACGGCGCCATGGATATGGTCGACGGCCAGATCGCGCTCGGCTTCCTGCTGCCGCTCGAAAAGCCGGCGGCTCCTGGCAAGGCGCTGATGCTCGACATTTCGGACCCCACCTATTTCGTGGCGTTCTCGCTCGCCGATGGCGATGGCGCCATCACTCTGGAGCACGCCCCCGCCGGCTGCGTCACCAGCATCACCCGCCCCAGGGCCCCGCCGCCGCAAACCCGGAACCTGACCGAGGATTTCTTCAATGCCCTCAACCAGGCCTCCGATTATGGCAGCCAGTTCGCCAACAAGGTTGTGGTGGCCTGCCCGTGAACCACATGCCCGTGAACCACATGCCCATAACCCATATGCCCATGACCCATATGCCCACGAGCGACGGTGATGACTGAGGTCAGAACCGGCTTAGCGACCGTCAGCGGCCAGCTGGCGCAAACCAGGTCCGGCGGCCGCCTCGTCCGGCGCCTTCTGTTCATGGCGGTCGCTGTGGCCATCGTCTCCGGCGGCCTTGCCCTGCTGGCGCTGGCGTTCTCGCAGGCCGCTCCGCCGCCGCCGCGCAACCCGTTTGCCGGCGGCATGGCAGAAACGGCCGCCGGGGGAAGTATCGGCGCCGTCATTATCGCCATGCAGTCGGCGTTCTACCGGGCGCTGACCCAGGGGCTTCAGGCGTTCTCCAGCGGCGGCGCCGGCCTGTGGGGCCTGCTGGGCGTCAGCTTCGCCTATGGGGTGTTCCATGCCGCCGGGCCGGGGCACGGCAAGGCGGTGATCTCGGGTTATCTCGTCGCCAACGAGCGCACCCTGGCGCGCGGCGCGGCGCTCAGCTTCGCCGCCGCCATGCTGCAGGCGGTGGTGGCGGTTGCCCTCGCGCTTGTGCTGTCGCTGGTGTTCAACGCCACCGCCGCCCTGGTGAAACTCAGCGTGACGGTGGTGGAGCTGGTCAGCTTCGCCCTGGTGGCGCTGCTCGGGCTGGCCCTGACCTGGCGCAAGGCCGGCGCCCTGGCGACCCTCGGCGACCCCCAGCCGGCCGACGTCAGTTGCGGGCCCGGCTGCGACCACGCCCACATGCCGGGGCCGGAGGCAGTGGACCGCGCCCGCGATCTGCGGGCCATGGCCGGCGTGGTGCTGGCCGCTGGCGTGCGGCCCTGTTCCGGCGCGCTGATCGTGCTGGCCTTCGCCCTGTCGCAGCAGGCGCTCGCAGCCGGCGTCGCCGCCACCTTCGCCATGGCGGTGGGCACGGCGCTCACCACCGGCGCCATCGCGGCGCTGGCGGTGTTCGCCAAACGGCTGGCGCTCCGGCTCGCCAGCGGCGGAAGCATGAGCGGCGCCCGGGCGATGGCGGCGCTGGAATTGTTGGCCGCGGCGTTCGTGCTGGTGACGGGCCTTGCCCTGCTCGCCGGCCTGCAGGCCGCCGCCGGCGGCTGAAGCCGCCTCCTGCTCTCCCTTGGGCTGAAAATCCGCCGCGCGCCTCTCCCCGCGTCCTGGCGCTCAGGCGATGCGTTCGCGCGCCGCCTCGGCGACGCGGGCGGCGAGCTGGATCAGCGAGCGGTCGGAGCCGGCGGGACCGAGCAGCGACAGGCCAAGCGGTCCGGTTTCGCCGTCGTGCACGGGAATGGTCACCTGGGGGAAGCCAGACAGGCTGGACGGGCACATCAGCCGCAGGGTGCGGTTGCGGAAATCCTCCATGGAGGCTTCCGCCTCTGCCAGGAACGGCGGTGGCGACGGCATGGTCGGCAGCACCAGCACCGTGCCCTCCCCCAACAGGTCGGCCAGATGGTTGCGGAAGCGCGCCGCCAGCGCCCGCGACTCGGCCAGCAGCGTTTCGGTGACGTCCTTGCCGGATGCGAAGCGCTCGGCCAGCGAGGCGTTCATCACCGGGGCGTGCCGCTCAATGAACGTCTTGTGAGCCTCCCACGCCTCCCAGGACTGCATGTGGCGCAGGGCCCAGCACAGATTGTCGAGATTGGGCGCCGCCGCGGCGATATCGAAGCAGCCAAGGCGCAGCTCCACCCGCCGCAGCGCCACCTCCAGCGCCGCCGCCGCTTCAGGGCGGGCGAGGCCGAAGCAGGCCCGGTCGACGAGAAAGCGCGCCGCGCCGGGCAGTGGCGTCGGGTCATCCCCCAGCAGCACGTCGCCCACGGCGGCGAGGGTTTCGGCGCTGCGGGCGAACCAGCCCACCGTGTCATAGCTGGGCGACAGCGGCTCCACCCCGGCGTTGTCCACCCGTCCCCAGGTCGGGCGAATGCCGAACACGCCGCAATAGGAAGCCGGCGCGCGCAGCGATCCGGCCGTATCGGTGCCAAGCGCGAAATCGACCTGCCGCGCGGCCACCGCCACCGCCGAGCCCGACGATGACCCGCCGGAAATTCGCCCGGGCGCAGCCGGATTGACCGGCGAGCCGAAATGGATGTTGCGCCCCAAAATCGAATAGGCGAACTCGTCCGTCTGCGTCTTGCCGGCAAACCGCGCGCCGGCGTCGAGCAGCGCCTGCACCACCGGCGCGGTTTTCGTGCGCACGCCGGACGCGGCGAGCTTCACCGGATTGCCACACCCGGTGGGGTAGCCGGCCACGTCGATCACGTCCTTCACCGCGAAGGAAAGCCCCTGAAGCGCGCCAGCCGGCGCGGACGGCGCCGCAGCGTCGGGATAGGGCATGAAAGCTCTGTAGGGGTCCTCGCGCATGGGCGATCCTGGGTCCTTGCCTTGTCGTCGATGATCGGCGGCGGACAAATCGCCCGCCGGACCTGATGCGTTTTCGCGGAGCCTGTCCCGGTCCGGGGAACCCCCGCCCTGCCCCATCGTACAGGAGCAGCCGCGCTGTCGTCACAAGCATAAGGCCCAGGGCGCTCCGACTTAAGACCTGACAGCGGGCAACGCCCATGCATGCGCCGCAATCCGGTCCCCGCCCCCTATCCCGCTTCATGGCGCCGGATCAACCCGCCAGAACGCACGGCCCCACAGGCGAACAACCCGACACGACCAGCAACCGCCAGGCGCGCCAGCGCCATTGCAATCAGCAATGCCGACCAAATATAGACATCGGGCTGCCCCATGGGGTAATCAGCCAGGTGGTCAGCCAGGTGAATCTGGCGCGAGCGCGCAACAACAGGAGACGACGGGTGGCGAACTCAAACGCGACGGCAGGTTCCGGCGGCGTCAACTGGCGTAATCTGGTCACGCTTGGTTCGCTGACCGTGCTGGTCGGCGTCGAGGTTATCGGTGCGGCGATCGCCGGCGGCTGGGCCCTTGCCGGCCTGCTCGACCTCGGGACGACCATCGAATACGCCTTCATGGTCATCTTCGCCGCCATCGCCATCTGGGGCATGGTGAAGTTTGTCCGCGCCGGCCTCAAGATCGAGCCGATCACCCGGCGCTAAAACCGTTTCCGGCAGGGCGCCGCCACGCTGAAGCTCCCGGCGGCGCGGCCTTACGCCTGTCAGGCGCGCTTCCACGGCGTCTCGGGCACCGGCGTCAGCGGTCCGGCGCCGTCGAACCAGCTGAACAGATTGTCCACCACCAGCTGCGACATGGCGTTGCGGGTGTCGACCGACGCCGAGCCCACATGGGGCAGCAGCACCACATTGTCCATGGCGACCAGCGCGTCCGGCACGCGCGGCTCATCGGCGAACACGTCGAGCCCCGCGGCGGCGATGGTCCCGTTCTGCAAGGCGCTGACCAGCGCCGGTTCATCGACCACCGACCCGCGCGCCACATTGATCAGCACGCCCTGCGGCCCCAGCGCCGCCAGCACGTCCGCGTTCACCAGGTTGCGCGTGCCCGCGCCGCCCGGCGCCACCACGATCAGGAAATCGCACGCCTGCGCGAGGGCGACGGGGCTTTCACGCCAGCGCCAGGCGATGTCCGGCCGCTGACGCCGGCTGTGCCATTCGATGTTTAGACCAAAGGCCGCGCAACGCGCAGCGATCGCCTCGCCAATGCGGCCAAGGCCAAGAATGCCCACGGTCTTGCCGCGCAGCGATGCGGACAGCGGGAACGCCCCTTGCAACCATTTGCCGTCGCGCAGGAAGCGGTCGGCCTGGGGAATGCGGCGCACCGTGGCGATCAACAGCCCGAGCGTCAGGTCCGCCACCTCGTCGGTCAGCACGTCCGGCGTATTGGTGACGACAATGTTTCGCGCCGCCGCCGCCGCCACATCGACGCCGTCATAGCCAACGCCGATATTGGCGATGATTTCCAGCGCCGGCAGCCGGCCGATGAGCCCGGCGCTGACGCCGCCGAAACCGGCGACGGCGCGCACGCGCGGCCCGACCTCCGCCAGCAGGGCCTCCGGGTCCTCGGCCCCGCGCAAATCATGCACGTCACAACGCCGCCGCAACGCCTGCAATGGCGCGGGCATCATTGGGCTGACCAGCAAAACCTCGGGACGGGACATGTCATCTCCAGAATTGCGGCGCTCCGGCTTCAGATCGCCGCAATGCCTGTCGTGTTGGTGTTCCTGATTTCCCGGGCCATGCCCGGGCGCGGCGTCGCCACGTTGCGCCACTCCACACCCGATTGCCCGGGGCGCTGAGCCGTGTCGCGCCTCTGGGGGCGCCCGCGGGGGTGGCATAAGGGCGGGCGACCGCAAGGTCCAGACTGATGGAATGCCCCCGGGCATGCCCGGGCGAAGGCGCCGTGCGCGTCGCAGGCAGCCCCCGATCAGCGCCCCGAATCAGCGCCCCTGGGGCTGAGCGCCCGCCTGCGCATCATTTTCCCGCGCTTCCTGAAAATTGTCCGCCGCCCGCCGCAGGAGTTTGCGCAATTTCTTGCGCTCGCGCTGGTCGAAGCCGGCCAGCAGCCGCTGCTCCGCGTCAGCCCACAGCGCCGCCAGCGCGGCGGCGCGTCTTTGCCCCTCGGCGGTCAGACGCACCCGCACCAGCCGCCCGTCTCCCGCGGCGCCGCCGGCGCGCCGCACCAGCCCCTGGGCGGTAAGCCGCGCCACCGCCTTGGAAGCTGTCGGCGGTCGCACGCGCATCAGTTCCGCCAGCGCGCCCATGGTCATGGTTTCGTGGTCGTGCAACGCCTGCAGCAGCTGCTCCTGTCCCGGAAACAGCCCCAGCGCCGACAGGCGTTCGCCAAGCTCAACCCGGTGCAACCGCGCCAGCACGGTCAGCGCCCAGCCGACGCTCTTGTGCATGGCCTGCGCCGCAGCGGGGGCCGCCGCGTCGTCCGGTGAAGCCGGCGCCCGACGCTTGCCGGCTTTTTTCCGCGCCACGCCGCCGGCCGGCGCCCCAGCGGACCCGCCGGCGGCTGTTTTGGCTGTCCTGCTCACCGCCATGACGCCTCCAGAAACCCCGAATCCCCGCCCTGTCCGCGCGGAAAAACCGACGGAAGGTTGGCGGAAGGCCGCCAGTCACCCCACCGCCCCATGTGGATAATATGAACATACTGACGGGACGGTGAAAACGGCGGCGGCGCGGGAAAATGCACCCGCGCCATCACATTCGTCACGGCGGCGCCCCCCGCCCGGGAAGCAGGCGGGACAGCAGCGACAGGCCGGCGTGGATCAGGACGCCGCTCACCGAAATCAGCAGCAGCGCCGCGAACATGCGCGGAATGTTGAGCCGGTAGCCGGCCTCGACGATGCGCCAGGCAAGACCGCTGCCCTGACCCGCCGCCCCAGCGGCGATTTCGGCGACGATGGCGCCAATGAGGGCAAGGCCGCCGGCGATGCGCAGGCCGGCGAGAAAATGCGGCGCGGCGGTCGGCGCCTCCAGCCGCACGAGCCGCTGCCAGCGGCTGGCCCCATAGAGCCGGAACAGTTCATCCAGCCCCGGATCAATCGCCTGCAACCCGGCGGCGGTGTTGGACAGCACCGGAAAGAACGCGACCAGAAAGGCGCAGACCAGCACGGCCGATCCCGGCTCCAGCCAGACCAGCAGCAGCGGCGCGATGGCGATCACCGGCGTCACCTGCAACACCACCGCGAACGGATACAACGCCGCCGACAGCAGTCGCGATCTGGAAAACAGCAGCGCCAGCAACACTCCGCCCACCACGGCCAGCGCCAGGGCCTCCAGCGTGGTCCACAAGGTCACGCCGAGCGCCGGCGCCAGGATCGCCTGGTCGCTCCACAAGGTCTGCAACACCTGAACCGGGCCTGGCAGGATGTAGGGCGGAATTGCCAGCCAGCGCACCGCCAGCTCCCACAGCGCCAGCGCGGCGAAGCCGGTGAGCAGCGGTGTCAACAGGCGAAGCGGCGCGCCCCGGGACGCGGGGACGCTCATGCGACGGCCCCGCTGGCGGCGGCCGCCAGCGCCAGCACGGCGGCGCACTGGCTGGCGTAGGCGGGGCTGGCCCGGAACGCCGCGCCCCGGCCCGGCGGCGCCGTCACGCCGATCTCATCCAGAACCCGCCCCGGCCGGGCGCTCATGATGACGATGCGATCGGCCAGATAGACGCTCTCCCAGCTTGAATGGGTCACGAAGGCGACGGTGAAGCCGAGCTGGTCGCGCAACGCCAGCAGATCGTCATTCAGCCGGGCGCGCGTGAACTCGTCCAGCGCCGCGAACGGCTCGTCCATCAACAGCAGGTCCGGGTGTGTGGCGAGCGCCCGGGCGATGGACACCCGCATGCGCATGCCGCCGGAAAGCTCGTGCGGCCAGGCCCGTTCAAAACCGGCCAACCCCACCAGCGCCAGCATCGCCGCCGCCCGCTCATTGGCCTCGGCCCGCGCCACCCCGGCCAGATCCAGCGGCAGGCGCACATTGGCGAGGGCGCGCGACCACGGCGTCAATGTCGGGTCCTGGAACACGAAGCCGACGCGGCCCGCCGCCGTGAGGCCACCATCGCGCCGCACCTGGCCGCGCGTCGGCGCCAGCAGCCCGGCCATCAACCGCAGCGCCGTCGATTTGCCGCAACCAGAGGGGCCGAGAATCGCCAGGAATTCGCCCGCCCGCACGTCCAGCGTCAGCCCGTCCAGCGCCGTGACGCCATTGCCCCAGGCCAGCGCCACGTCCCGCATCCGCACCAGCGCCGCGCGCCTTTCAGCGTTTTGCTTCAAGCCCGACGCCCCTGTTGACGAATTGCAGGGTGTAGCTGGCGCGCCAGTCGAGATCCGGCCTGTACAGGCCCGCCTTCGCCATGCGCCGGAAGAAGCTCTCCATGCGCGCGTCGGTCATGGCGCCGATGCCCAGCGTCAGGGCGTCGCCCGATTCCACCAGGCCGTATTGTTTCATCCGCGCCCGGGAAAAATCGATCTGCTCCTGGGTCATGTCGGGATTGTCTTTCAGGATCAGCGCATTGGCGGCGGACGGATCGCCATGCAGATAGTTTCGCCACCCCAGGATCGAGGCGTCGACGAACCGCTGCGCCAGATCAGGATCGCGCATGACCGTATCGGCCCGCGTCTCGATGGTGGTGGAGTAGGTGTCGAAGCCATGGTCGGCCAGCAGGAACACGTTCGGTTTGAAACCGCCCTGCTTTTCCACCGCCAGCGGCTCCGAGGTGGCGTAGCCCTCGGTGACAGAGGCGCGATCGGCCAGGAACGGCGCCAGATTATGGGTGTAAGGCCGGGTGTTTTCCTCGCGAAAACCGTGCTCGGCCTTCAGCCACTGGAAATAGGAGGCCAGCCCTTCACGGCCAACGAAAATGCGCGCTTTTTTCAGGTCGTCCCAACTGTCCAGCCCCTGCCCCGGCCGCGACATCAGCACCTGGGGGTCCCTCTGGAAAATCGCCGCGATCACCTTGACCGGAATGCCCTCGGCGACGGCCGAGAACGGCTGCAACATGTTGCCGCCCATATAAAAATCCAGGCGGCCCGCCGCCAGCAGCAGCCGGTTGTTGTGCTGCGGCCCGCCAGGAATGATGCTGACGTCGAGGCCATGGCGGGCGTAGGTTCCATCGGCCAGCGCCTGATAGAAGCCGCCATGCTCGGCCTGGGCCAGCCAGTTGGTTCCAAAACGCACCTTTCGCAGTTCAGCCGCCGCCAACGGCGCCAGGCCTGTGAGGCAGACGGCGGCCAACGCGAGCCATACCGCTGATAGATAACGCAATAATCGTCTGCCGGGGGCGATGTCGCCGGTCGTGATCACGCCCGCGCCCGGCATTGCGAAAACGCCCGTCCGGCGACCATCCGCGCCAGGCCCTGCCCTGCGTAATTGTCCAGACGTCATGCTTCCCCTGCCCCCTGCCCTGTCCGGCCCGTTTCCCGCCGCGCGGCCGTTACTGTATTCTGGCGCCCGGCGCGGGCCGCAGAACCGCCGCAGCATGCGCCGCGCCGCCGGCGCCCGCAACACTGATGCCCGCAACACTGATAAGGAAAGCCCCGCCGTGCCCCATACCCGCGCAGCGCCCATGGTCCGCAGCCGCCTCTGGCGTGAGTTGCCGGCGGAAGCCTTCGGAGCCGCCCGCATGGCCGACGCCATCGCCGTGCTGCCGCTGGCGGCGGTGGAGCAGCACGGCCCGCACCTGCCCACCGGCGTCGACGCCATGATCATGGAGGGCATGCTGGAGCGGGTCCGCGCCCGCATCGAAACCGCGCCGGAGGGAACTGTCCCGCTCACCGTATTGCTGCCGGTGCAGGAAATCGGCCTGTCCACCGAGCACATCGCCTTTCCCGGTTCGCTGACCCTGGCGCCGGAAACCGCGATCCGCGCCTGGCGGGAACTGGCTATTGGCGTCAGCCGCGCCGGGTTTCGCAAGCTGGTTCTGGTTTCCTCCCACGGCGGCAACAGCCCGGTGATGGATGTGGTGGGCCGCGCCATGCGCGCCGAGGCCAACATGCTGGTGGTCCAGACTTCCTGGCAGCGCTTTGGTTACCCGGACGGCCTGTTCGACGCCCGGGAAATCCGCCACGGCATCCATGGCGGCGAGATTGAAACCTCGCTGATGCTGGCTTTTCGGCCCGATCTGGTGCGGATGGAGCGGGCGGAGAATTTTGCTCCGGCCAGCCTGGCGCTGGAGCAGGACTACGAATTGCTGCGCGCCGACCGGCCCGCCGGCTTCAGCTGGCTGGCGCAGGATCTGCACCCCGCCGGCGCCATGGGCGACGCCAGCCGGGCCACGGCGGACAAGGGCGAGGCGGCGGCGGCCCATGCGGCGGCGGCTTTTGTGAAGCTGCTCGGAGAAATCGCCCGCTTCGAACTGGGCGACGGCACGCGCAGCCGGCCCGGATTTTTGTGAAACCCGCGCACAAAAACGGGCGCGAAAATCCGCGCCCGTTGTCAGAAATCGCTCACTGATGGCTTGCCTGGAGCGTCAGGCGGCGTGGGGAAGCAGGTTTGCGCCCCATCGAAGCGCGCCGCTTTCGCGGGCGACGACGACGTCCTCCAGAACGCCATCTTCCACGGCGGCCAGCGGCGCGGCGATCATGCCGGCGGCGCCGGCCAGGGCGCCAGGAGCCAGCTCCAGCGCCAGCAGGCGGCGCTGCTCATAGGCGCCGGGCATGGCGAGACCGGCGGTCGCCGCCGCCGAGAAACCAAACCGCACGTAATATTCCGGGTCGCCCACCAGCAGGATGGCGCCGTGGCCGGCCGCGCGGGCGCGGGCGATCGCCACGCGCATGAGCGCGCCGCCGACGCCGTCCCCCTGCCGTTCCGGCGCCACGGCCAGCGGTCCCAGCAGCAGCGCCGGAACGTCGCCGGCCAGCACATGCCACAGGCGCACCGTGCCGGCGAGCCGGGCCGGCCCGTCCACGGGAATGTGACGGGCGACCAGCGCCAGTCCCTCAGCCGGGTCCTGGCCCTCGCGCAGCCGCTCGCTGGACTTCAGTTTGCGGTCAGGCCCCATGGCGACATCGAGCAGCGCCTCGCGCGCGGCCACATCGAAAGGGGTTTCATCGCCAATGCAGATCATGGCGCCATTCCTGCACATGCAGCCGGCCTGTAAACCGGGCGGAAAGGGGGCATGCAGCGCCCTGCCGGACAGGACGCGTGTGAAAAACCCACAGCGCAAGGCGCGCTGTGGGCAGGAACAGCCGGTTGTCCGGTGCGGCGGACCTGAAGGTCCGCGAGGAAATCCCCGTCAGATGACGTAGGACTTCAGCGGCGGGAAGCCGTTGAACGCCACCGCCGAATAGGTGGTGGTGTAGGCGCCCGCGCCCTCGATCAGCAGCTTGTCGCCGATCTCGATGCTGACCGGCAGCATGTAGGGCTGCTTCTCGTACAGCACGTCGGCCGAGTCGCAGGTCGGGCCGGCCAGGATGCACGGCGCCTTCTCCCCCTCATGATCACGCTCGGAGCGGATCGGGTAGCGGATCGACTCGTCCATGGTCTCGGCCAGGCCGCCGAATTTGCCGATGTCCAGATAGACCCAGCGCACCTCGTCGGCCTCGCTCTTCTTCGACACCAGCACCACTTCCGTCTCGATCAGGCCGGCGTTGCCGACCATGCCGCGACCCGGCTCGATGATGGTCTCGGGGATACGGTTGCCGAAGTGACGTCGCAGCGCGTTGAAGATCGAATTGCCATAGGCCTCAACCGCCGGCACGTCCTTCAGATACTTCGTCGGAAAACCGCCGCCGAGATTGACCATCGACAGGATGATGCCGCGCTCGCCGCAGGCGCGGAAAACGTCGGCGGCCATGGCCAGCGCCGAATCCCACGCCTCGGTGTTGCCCTGCTGCGAACCGACGTGGAACGACACGCCATAGGCTTCAAGCCCCTGACGGTAGGCGTGCTCCAGCACGTCCGGCGCCATCTGCGGATCGCAGCCGAACTTGCGCGACAGCGGCCATTCGGCGCCGGCGCCGTCGCACAGCACGCGGCAGAACACCTTCGCGTCGTCGATGTCGGCGGCGCTGGCGGCGCGGGCGATCTTGTCGACTTCGGCCTGGCAGTCGACCGCGAACAGGCGCACGCCCAGCGCGAGGGCGCGGGCGATATCGCGCTCCTTCTTGATGGTGTTGCCGAAGGAGATGCGGTCGGCGGTGGCGCCGGCGGCCAGCGCCATCTCGATTTCCTGCACCGACGCGGTGTCGAAGCAGGAGCCAAGGGTGGCGAGCATATGCAGCACTTCCGGCGCCGGATTGGCCTTCACCGCGTAGAACACGCGGGTGTCCGGCAGCGCCGAAGCGAATTTCATGTAATTGTCGCGCACGACTTCGAGGTCCAGCACCATGCACGGACCATCTTCGCGGCGATTACGCAGGAACTCACGAATACGCTGGGTCATAAGCGTATCTCCCCACAAAGCTGATGGAACGCCCGGAGCGTCGGCTCTGGCGGCGTTCGGCAAGATGCGGATGAAGAATCGCCTCCCGGCGCGCTGTGGAGACGCGACCAGGACAACAACTCTCTACCGACCGTGCTGCCTTGGTTCGGACTGGGGGATTCCCGGTCCGCACGCGCGGCAATGATGGACAAGCCTCTTCGGTGTCGACCTTTGGAGGGCCGACGAGACCAAAAAAGCCCGTTCCGTCGTTGCTTTAAGCTGCGTCCCCCGTGGAGAGCGGGGTTCGCCGGTTTCGCCTCCGGCTGCCGGTTTGATGTTGGGGTCCGGTCGAAACCGGGGCCGCCAACGCAGGTTTCCCACCTTTGCGTCGATCGACCCTTTAAACCCCGGGCGGTTGTCCGGCCTCTTGTCCGGATACCCACCAACCGACACGCGGCCACAGGCACGTGCGAAATTGGGCAGGGGTCAGATAGGGCCGTCAGCCTGGCGTTGCAAGGGTTTTTTACCTTCTGCAGCCCCACATCGGCAAAAAAACACAAAACTGACGCGAATGACGGCCATCAGGCGAAAAAACGCCCATCCGCGACAGCTCCAGAAGGCGACAAGGCGCCGGTTTCGCCCCCTGAAACGTCCTGAGCTGCGCCATGAAGCCCGCCTTGCGCCGAATCGCGCGACGCGGGGTCACAAGGAGTATGCCCTTGTCCCCCACATGAACCGGAGCCGGCATTCCGCTATGGCAGGAAGCGGCTATGATCGCCACAAAACATCACGCATCATCAAGCATCGCGACGTCGCCCGGCCGCAAGGCCGCATTCGCCGGACGGAACGCATCTCCAGTCGGCGCGCGATATGAACCAGTGGGTCAGTATGTCGACATTCTCGCGCAGAAGTTTCGTTGAAGGTCTCGTCGCCATTGCGACGTTCGCCGCCACCGCCGCGACGGCGAAAGAGGCGCCCGGCGGTCGGCCGGCGGCCAGCGGCCAGCCCGCGGACGATCCGGCGCGCGCCGACGCGGCGATGAAGGAGGCGGGCCTGTCTCCCTTTGGCTACGGCGACGTCATCAAACGGGCCCGCGAGTTGTCGGCCCTGCCGTTCGTCGAGAAGCCCTCGCAGGCGCCGGAGGCGCTGGCGAAGCTCGGCTTTGACCAGTGGCGCGACATCCGCTTCCGGCCGGACAAGGCGCTGCTGGCCAACTCCGACACCAACTTCCGCATGCAGATGTTCCACCTCGGCTTCCTGTTCCAGCATGCGGTGACGGTGAACATCATCCGCGACGGGGTCGCCACGCCGGTTCCCTATTCGCCGCAGATGTTCGATTTCGGCCAGAACAAATTCGGCAAGCCGCTGCCGGTGAACGTCGGCTTCGCCGGCTTCCGCCTGCATTACCCGCTCAATGACCCGACCATCCGCGACGAGCTGATCTCGTTCATCGGCGCCAGCTATTTCCGCTTCCTCGGTCAGGGGCAGGTCTATGGCCTGTCGGCGCGCGGCCTCGCCATCAACGCCGGCGGCCAGGAAGAGTTTCCGGCGTTCCGCGAATTCTGGGTGGACGTGCGCAAGGGCGACGACAGCCGCGTCACCGTCTACGCCCTTCTCGACAGCCCCTCCATCTCCGGCGCCTACCAGTTCAATATTTATCCCGCGAAGCAGACGGTCGTGGATGTCGAGGCGACGCTGTTCCCGCGCAAGATCATCGAGAAAATCGGCATCGCGCCGCTCACCTCCATGTTCTTCATCGGCGAGAACGATCGCCGCTTCACCGATGACTACCGGCCCGAAGTGCACGATTCCGACGGCCTGCTGATCCATTCCGGCTCCGGCGAGTGGATCTGGCGGCCGCTGCACAATCCCCGCGCGCCTTCGATTTCCTCGTTCACGGAGAACAATGTGCGCGGCTTCGGGCTGATGCAGCGCGACCGTGTGTTCGAGCACTACGAAGACCTCGACATCGCCTATGAGCGCCGCCCGGGCTACTGGGTGGAGCCCCGCAATCCCTGGGGCGAGGGCCGCGTCGAACTGATCGAACTGCCGACTTCCGACGAGACTAACGACAATATCGTCGCCACATGGGCGCCGAAGGAGCCGGTCGGGCCCGGCCAGCAGCTGATCTACCGTTATTCCATCACCGCCGTTGGCGCGACCGACGGCATGCATGCCGGCGGCCAGGCGATCAACAGCTTCCAGTCGGCCCCGCGCGCCCTTGGTTCGTCCGAACCGCTGCACCCCAACACCCGCCGCCTGATGGTGGACTTCGCCGGCGGCGAACTGCCCTACTGGCTGAAGGCGCCGGACCGGGTGAAGGTGGACGCCTCCGCCTCCAGCGGCCGCATCCTGCGCACCTTCATCGCCCCCAATCCGAAGATCGGCGGCTTCCGCGCCGGTGTCGACGTCGAGGCGCCCCCCGGCCAGACCGTGGACGTGCGCGTGTTCCTGCGCGCCGACAACAAGGCGCTGACCGAAACCTGGATTTTCCCCTGGCGCGCCGAATGACGCGTGCCTTCCGCGCGGGCGCGATTGGCGGGCGCGCGACCGGCGGAGGCCGGGCGGCAAAAGCTGGCCGGCAGGGGGACAGACGCCTTGCCGGCCCATGCGGCAGGCGCCTTCACCCGTACCGTTGAACCGCTTCCGCGATCCGGCGGGAACGGCCGCCCGGGTTCCCTGATCAAACAAAACGCCGCGCCGCGCGTTGCCCGTGTCTGGGCTGAACCGCGCCGGGACAGGATTCATGACCGATATCGACGCGCAGCCCCCCGGATGGGGGGCGCTGCTGGGTGGCCGCAATGGCCTGCTGTCGCTGGCGCTCGCCGGCGGCGTCGCCCTGCACGCCATCAACGTTTACATCACCACGACGATCCTGCCGTCGGTGGTCGCCGACATCGGCGGCATCGACTATTATTCATGGAACACCTCGCTGTTCATCGTCGCCTCGATCCTGGCGGCGGCAGTCTCCCCCGGCCTGCTGGCCCGTTGTGGCCCGCGCGCCGCCTATCTGCTCAGCGCGGTGATCTTCGCGGCCGGGTCGCTGGCCTGTGGCTTCGCCCCCTCCATGGCCGCGATGCTGGCCGGGCGCATTGTCCAGGGCGTGGGCGGCGGCTTCCTGCTCGCCCTCTCCTACGCCATGATCCGCATCGTGTTTGACGAAGCCCTGTGGCCGCGCGGCATCGCGCTGGTCTCGGGCATGTGGGGCGTGGCCACCCTGGTTGGCCCGGCGGTCGGCGGCCTGTTCGCGGAATATGGCCTGTGGCGCGCGTCATTCTGGGCGCTGGCGCCGGCGGCGGTCGTCTTTGGCGTGCTGGCGACGCTGGCGCTGCCGCCCCGCGACGCCGCGCCGGGCTCCACGGGGGCGGGCGCCGCCGGGGCTGGCGGCGCGCCGATGTTGCAGATCCTGCTGCTGACGGCGGCGGTCATGGCCATTTCCGCCGGCAGCGTCATGACGTCGGCATGGGCCAATGCGGCCGGCGCGCTCGTCGCCATCGTGCTCGTGGGCCTGATCGCGGTGATCGAGCAATCCGCCTCGCGCCGCCTGCTGCCCAGCGGCTCCTTCAGCCCTGGCGGCGCGCTTGGCGCGGTTTACGCCTCGATGATGCTGCTGAGCATCATGGTGACCAGCAGCGAAATCTTCATTCCGCTGTTTCTGCAAACCCTGCACGGCCAGACGCCGCTGGTCGCCGGCTATCTGGCGGCGGCGATGAGCGCCGGCTGGACCCTCGGCTCGATTGGCGGCGCCGGCGCCACCGGCGCGCGCATGCGCCGGCAGTTGCGCTTCGCGCCCCTGCCCGGCCTCATCGGCATGGTCATGCTGGCGATTCTGGTTCCACCCGGCAGTTCCGGCTCATGGCTGGCGCTGGCGCCGTTGTGCGCGGCCATGCTGATGGTCGGCGTTGGCGTTGGTCTGGCCTGGCCGCACCTGCTGACGCGCGTGCTGCAACTGGCCCCGGAAGGCGAGGAGGCCGTTGCCTCGGCGTCGCTCACCACCGTGCAGCTGTTCGCCACCGCCGCGGGCGCGGCGCTCGCCGGCATGGTGGTCAACCTCGCTGGCCTCACCAGTCCCGGCGGCGCGGCCGGGACCGCCGCCGCCGCCCTGTGGCTCTTCGGCGTGTTTTCCGTCGCGCCGCTGCTGTGCCTGTTCACCGTTCGCCGCGCCATGCGCAACGGCGGACGCTGACCTGTAATCTGGGCCTGACCCTGAACCTGGGTCTGGCCGTGCGCCCTCACCGCCGCGTCGCCAGGCCCTCCAGCAGGGCGTCCATCACGGTGACCCACGCGTCGACGTCCGCGCCGCTGGCAATGGCGAGCGCGGCCCGGTCATAGCCGGCCGACAGCACCTGCGCCGTCGCGTCCGGCGGCAATGGCCGCAACAGGCCCTGGGCCATGGCCTCGGCCAGACCGGCGCGAAGGGTCGCCGCGCCCGTGGCGGCGTCGATGGCGGCCATGGCCGCCGGTCCCAGCACCGCCGGGCCTTCGACCAGCAGCAGGCGGGCGCGCCCCGGCGCCTTCATGGCCTGCAGAAAAGCCCGCCCGCCCGTGCGCAGCGCCTCCAGCGGATCAGCCGGGGCGACGGTTGCAGCGTCGATGGCGGCCGCGACGGCGCCCGCCTCCGCCCGGATCACCGCCTCAAACAGCGCCGTCTTGTCGGTGAAATGATGATACAGCGCGCCACGCGTCACGCCGGCTGCCGCGACGATGGCTGGCGTTGTCGCGGCGGCGAAGCCTGCGCTGACAAAGATCTCCCGTCCCGCCGCCATCAGCGCCGCCCGCATCGCTCCCGACCGCGCCTCGTTGCTGCGCCGCATGCCCGTCTCCGTTATTTACATACATTCTGTATGTATGTTATATCACGTTCATCACCACCGCCAGCCTCATCCAGGAGAAACGCCATGAATCCCGCCGGCATCGATCCCTCCCCACGCGCGATCACCAGCTTTTACCCGGTGCTGATGACCGGCGACGTCGCGGCGACCGCCGCATTTTACCAGCGCATGTTTGGGTTCCGCCCCCTGTTCGAGGCCGACTGGTACGTCCATCTCCAGGCTGCCGGCGACAGCAATGTCAATCTGGCCATCCTGCATGGCGACCATGACACCATCCCCGTCCAGGGTCGCGGCCGCGCCGCCGGCCTGCTGCTGAATTTCGAGGTTCCCGACGTCGACGCGGTGCATGACCGGCTGGTCGCCGCCGGCGCCGACATCGTGCTGCCCCTGCGCGACGAAGACTTTGGCCAGCGTCATTTTATCATGGCCGCGCCAGACGGCGTCCTGATCGACGTCATCACGCCGATACCGCCATCGGAGGCATTTGCCGCGCAATATCTGGATCCGTGAACGCCGGCCCGCAGCCCTCACCGGTTTGGGACCTCGGCCCGGGCAGAAAAATGCACTAAAATGCCCGGGATTCGCCTGCTGGACGCGCATTGCCTCCGGCGGGCCGCGCGCCTGACGCAAGGGCCGCCCCGAACCGGAACGCCGGCGAACACGCTCCAGAGGTCGCATGGAAACCCAACGTCGCGGAAATGACGCCGCCCTGCGTAGCGTCCTCAGCTTCACCTTCGCCCACTGGCGCCGGCAGGGCTGGCTGGCCGCCAGCCTTGGCCTGTCGGTCTGTCTCGCCACCCTCACCGAGATTTTCGCGCCGGTTTACGCGGGGCGGATGATCGATGCGCTGACGGCGGGCGAAGGCGCGACCCAGGCGGCGGTTTACGCCTTCGCCGCCATGACCGTGCTTGGCCTCGCCACCGTCGGCCTGCGCCACCTGGCCTGGTGGGGGGTGGTGCCGTTCACCCTGCGCATGATGCGCGATGTGGCCGGGGAGAGTTTCGCCCGCGTGCAGCGTTTCTCGTCGAACTGGCACGCCAACAGTTTTTCCGGCTCGGTGGTGCGCAAGATCACGCGCGGCATGTGGGCGCTGGATTCGCTCAACGACGTGCTGCTGATGTTCCTGCTGCCATCCGTGGTGGTGCTGGTCGGCGCCGTGGCGCTGCTGGCCTGGCGCTGGCCGCTGATTGGCCTGCTGATGGGCGCCGGCGCCGCCATTTACATCGGCGCCACGGTGTTGCTGGCGACGCGCGTCATCGCCCCGGCGGCGCGCCTGTCCAACGCCTGGGACACGCGCATGGGCGGCGTGCTCGCCGACGCCATCGGCGCCAACGCCGTGGTCAAGGCCTTCGGCGCCGAACATCGCGAGGACGCCCGCCTCGCCCATGTGGTCGGCAAGTGGCGCCGCCGCACCTGGCGCACCTGGATGCGCTTCACCTGGATCGGCACCGGCCAGATGGCCATGCTGTGGCTGCTGCGCGCCATCGTCACCGGCGGCGCCCTGTGGATGTGGCATACGGGCAAGGCGACGCCCGGCGACGTGGCTTACGTGCTCACCACCTATTTCATGCTCAACGGCTATCTGCGCGACATCGGCCAGCACGTGAACCATTTCCAGCGCGCCGTGAATGAAATGGAGGAGATGGTCCATCTGTATGACCTGCAGCCGGACGTGAAGGACCGGCCGGACGCCCGGCCGCTGGACGCGTCCCATGGCGAAATCCGCGTCGAGCACGTGGACTTCCGCTACGGCGACCACGTCACGCCGCTTTACCAGGACCTGAACGTCGTCATCGCCGCCGGCGAGCGCGTCGGCCTGGTCGGCCGCTCCGGCTCCGGCAAGACCACCTTCGTCAAGCTGATCCAGCGGCTACACGACGTCACCGGCGGGCGCATTCTCATCGACGGCCAGAACGTCGCCGACGTGACCCAGCAGTCGTTGCGCGCCCAGATCGCCATCGTGCAGCAGGAGCCGATCCTGTTTCACCGCAGCATCGCCGAGAACATCGCCTATGGTCGTCCAGGCGCCTCGATGGCCGCCATCGAGCGCGCCGCGGAACTGGCCAACGCCCATGACTTCATCATGCGACTGCCGCGCGGCTACGCCACGCTGGTCGGCGAGCGGGGCGTCAAGCTCTCCGGCGGCGAGCGCCAGCGCGTCGCCATCGCCCGCGCCTTCCTCGCCGATGCGCCGGTGCTGATCCTCGACGAGGCCACCTCCAGCCTCGATTCGGAATCGGAAATGATGATCCAGCAGGCGATGGAGCGGCTGATGCAGGGGCGCACCTCGCTGGTCATCGCCCACCGCCTCTCCACCGTCCGCGAGATGGACCGCATCCTGGTGTTCGATCGCGGCCGCATTGTCGAGGAGGGCCGCCACGACGACCTGATCGCCCGCCCCGGCGGCGTCTACCGCGCCCTGTTTGAACACCAGAGCGGCGGCGTCATCCGCTGAGGTTCACCAGGCCGGGATATAGACGCCCTTGTAACGCGCAAGGATGAACTGGCGGATTTCGTCGCTCTGGTAAGCGCCGACCAGCGCCCTGACCCAGGGTTTGCCGGCGTCGTCGGCGCGCACCGCGATGATGTTGACCCACGGGCCGTTGACGTCCTCGCGGGCAAGGCTGCCCTTCACCGGATCAAGCCCGGCTTCCACGGCGTAATTG
>Ga0180216_1000758_pt1 | contig 31173 bp, 48 predicted proteins | sample eDN3rd37CBELigMG_FD_128879 | JGI IMG/M metagenome (GOLD analysis project Ga0180216, IMG submission 128879) | Enriched Miracle-Growth compost microbial communities from Emeryville, California, USA - eDNA 3rd pass 37_C BE-Lig MG (version 2)... ... | reverse complement strand
GCCCCGCCCCGGGCCCCCCCCCCCCCCCCCCCCCCGCCCCCCCCCCTCCCGAGGGAGCCCCCCCCCCCCGGGGGGCCCGCCAAACCCCCAACCCCCCCCCCCCGGCGCCCCCCCCCCCCCCCCCCCCCCCCGTACCTTGCACAAAAAGTTGTAGTCCCGGCCGTCGGAGCCCTGCAAGGTGATGCGCTTGGGCCGCCGCAGCGATCCGAGCACCAGCATCTTGGGCCCGACCCCAACCACAGCGGCGTGCTGCCGCGGGTCTGGCCGCGCGTGGCCGTCGTACTGGCCGGGGACCTCGATGGCGGCGTCCGCCTGCGCGCCGCGGAAGGCAGCCAGGAGCGGGCTGAGCAGGTCGATGGTGCCCGTGCCGGCGGCGACCGCGCGACGAAACTCTTCGCGGGCGCCCAGATATGTCTTGGACATCTCCGGGACATTGTCTCGCGGCGGTTTGAATAGCGCCTTGAGTTTGCCGACGGTCTCGGCCGTGAGGTTGCGACCGCCCCGGCCTGGATTCGCATGTCCACCACCAAAACTGCGATCGCGATCGTGGCCCCATGAGCTGGCCGATCCACGACGGAGCCGCTCCATCCTGCCGCCAGGCTCGCACAGATCGTGTCCACCAGCGGCCGCACTTTGGCGGCAAAGATGAAGCCTGGTGGTGGGGGGCCGGTGCGCGCACCGAGGCTGGCTTCTCTGGTTGTTTAGAGCGAGAGCGCGGGACGAGCGCGCGGGAAGGCAGCTAGCATAACCCGTACGCGGCTGGCCAAGCACGTCTTTGCCCGCCTTGAAGAACCACGTGGTAAACGCCTCGTAGGCGTCGGTCAACTTCGCCGGCTTCGCCTCCTCGGGAGTGCTGGGATCGCCACAAATGGCCACCTGCACAGCATCACGCAGTGCAACCTCGTTTGCTGGCGCCGTGAGTATCGCAGTCGTGAGTCCTCGCCTCGAACCCCGCAACAGCGGCTACCAGAGATTGCACCCAGTGCTCAAACTGAAAATCCGCATCGGCCAGGTTGCTCAGCGCCGCCAAAAAGTCGTCGTGCGCGCCGGAGGCGAGCTGCAAAGAGTGTGTGTGGGTGCACCAGTGACACAGCACGGTGTCATGAGCTTCGGCCCCGTCTGGGGCAAGCATGGCACCGAGGCCGTAGCGAACCCGAGCAGCGATGGCGTCGACGTTGCGTTGGCAGAGTGGCCCGTTACCTTTGGTAGAGAACTTGAACTGCGACTGTGCCACGCGGAACGGCGCGCGGACCGCCTCGGGATACTCCGTAGCCAGCTGCGAGTTGCCCCAGGCGACCACTGCCGCGGGCCACAGACCTCAGATCCCAATGATAACCAGGGCACGGCTGTCAGGTCGTACGCACCTGCTGAATGACCGGCGCGACCGCCGGATTGACGTCCCCGTTGCCTAGGAGCACCACCAGCTGCAGGAAGCGGCGCCACCGCCCGCGACCGCGATTCCAACTCTCAGCCCCCTATCAAACACGCGGACGACCCAACCCCAGGCCGCGCACCTGCGGCAGCCACTTGATGAAGATCCACGACGGCACCTCTTGCGCGTACTGCTTGAACGCCGCCCGGACGTCGGGAACCACGCACAGCAGCTGCAGCACGCGCGGCAACCAATCGATGGCGGATGCCGGCCCGCACAGCTCGGCCGCCTTGAGCACGTTGCGGATCACCAGCTCAGGCAGCTGGCCCAGGTCCGGCGACGACGTGGACGACGCCGTAGTGGTCGACGGTTGCGGGCGACTGCGCAGCACGCCGTCGCAGTAGGCCACTGTATCCGAACACCCCCCAAGCCGGCGGAAGGCAAACGCATCTAGCGGCAATGCCCCCCTCGAGCGCTGGGCACTAGGCGGCAAGATTTCGTACCGGTCGCCATCAGCGCCTGCTCAACAAACTCGCGCTCGGCAGCGGAGCCCGTGCGCGCTTGAGCGACCACGCCCAGCGCGGAATCGCTGGCGGCCACAAACAACTCCATGACGGCGTCCTGCGCGGCGACGAGTGCAGCGGCGTCGCCCGCCGCCGTAGGGGCCAGCTTCAGCAGTGCCCCCGCCGGGTGCGACGTCACCACCGGCAGAGCCTCCGCCCGGTGCGTCGTCGTCTGCCCCGTGCCAGACCGTAGGGGCCGTGCAGCACCTCGACGTTAGCTAGAAAAGCACGCCCAGGGCAGGGCGAGTCGGCGCATCCTACCTGCACCAGAATTGTTTCCGCCACGCGCGCCGTCAACAGCTTGAGCCGAATTGCGTCCCTGACATTCTGTAGGCCGCGTGTGACGTATTTGCCAACAACGGGCTCGTTGGAGAACAGTTCACTCCCGCACAATCGTCGAGCCGCATGACAGGCGCAACGTACGGGCAGCTGGCGGATGCCGGGATCGGTGCAGGCAAACTGCACGACATCCAGCAGCGTGCGCACGCCGTGGCCCACGGCCGGCGGCGTCGCCGCCAAGTGATACTCGCCCTTCTGCGCGCGCACCGACAGCGCCAGGTACGTGTGCTCGGGATCGCTCACGGCCTGCGCGCCCGTCTCCCCCTGGAGCACCATTATCTTGGACCAGCCTATCAGGGATGCGCCGAGCACGCAGCATTCGCCTCTGGCGCGCATCGCCCTACCGCCGGCGGCATGCTCAGCTGGACGGCTCGCTCGGCCACCGTCCAGTTCTTCTGCCGCAGCGCTGCGTACGCCATCGTCTTGAACGAGTGGCTGGTGCGCGCGCGCGCGCGCAGAAGGCGAACCCCCCCAGCGTGCCGACAAAGTTAGGCGCCGGCTGCGCCGGCCTTGCGTTTGTGCAAGCTGGACGGACCGAACGCAATCCGCGAGGCCGCTGGCGTCCAGGCCGCCACCGACATTGCGGCCGGGCGGAGCGCGGGCGCCCGCGGCAATGCGCTCCAGCTGGAGCTGGTCCTGCCGCAGGCGCTCGGTCCAGCGCTCCAGAAATAGACTGCGCGCGCTCACCACATCGTCCCACGCGCCGCTGATAGAAAGCACGACCCAGAGGCTGACGAGGCAAGCACGTGAGTTTACTTGTTCGGAGCCGCCGTCCACGGGCACACGGGCCGAACCGCTTACAAGACAGCGTCGGCGAGCAGGGGGAAGCGGACTCGCCAATTGCGGAACACCTGCTGGGCCGGCACATCGCGCACGCTGGACCCCACCGCCTGATGCAAGTCGGCAAACTCTTCCACCTCCACGGCCAGCTGCAGCCCCTGCAGCAGCCTGGGATCCGTGGCGAACTGACACTGCACACAGCAGACACCGTTAACGTCGCAGACGGCCGGGCCCCCAGGCCCGCCATCCGCCATCCGCACCGGTGCCGGCCGGCCACCATCAGCGGATGCAAGCTCGACCAGCGGGCCAAGAAGACGTCATAGTAGCGGCGCGCAAAATATTGCGCCCGCCCCACGCCATCGCTGTCGATGAGCGACGCCATCGCCAGGTCGCCCGCGTGCTCCTCCTCCAGGAGGCGCGCACTGTGCGTCACGCCGTCACGGGGGCAGCTCGGCACAGGCCCTTAGCATGCCCTGTTCCTGCCAACCGGCGCAGAGCAGCTCGCCCCGTACTAGGTCGGGTGGCCGAACGACTCGGCGAGGAAGTGATGCAGCGGGTTGGGGTGCTCCGGCGTCCACTTGATGGGCACCAGCTGGCCGCCCACAACGTCCTTGTACTCGTGCGGCAGCTTGACGTGCGCGCGAATAAACAGCCGCCGCTGATACACCGGCGAAACGTGCTCGGAGGAGATTGGCTGCGCACAAAGTCAACCTCTCCACGTCGACTCCCACCGTCATCGCCCATTCGGCCCGCACCTCGTTGCGCATGTCGTTGGCCCACAGACGCTCCACGTTGTCGTCAGCCAGGACGTCGCGCGTGGCCCGCCCGAGCTCGTCCCACAGGGTCAGCTACCGCCATGGCGCGCCAGCGCATCCCGCTCGCGGCAAGTCAGTAGTGGGCTGGCCACGGTGCTCCGCTGCACGCGATGCCGCACCTTTTCTGCGCATAGGAGCGCGCGTTCGTCCCAGATGTTGGCATCGTCCGGGTGGGCGTCCGCCAACGCGTGGTCCGCCAGCCCTGAGCACCAGGTTGGCCCCGCGGCCACCCTGCCGCGGTCAACATCGCGTCTAGCGCAAACACAGCACCACGCACCAGCGGCGTACCGCGCGAGTAGGTCTCGTAGGCGCGGCGGTAGTCGTCGACGGCCTCGTAGCCCATCGCCTGCTTGGTCAGCGGCAGGGCGGCGAGGCGCTTGTCCAGAATGTCCTGCTGGATGGCGTCCTCGTCGAGCGCGCCGTACAACCGCGCCAGCACGGTCCAGTACTGGCGCTTCGCCGTGTCTGCAGTCGCCGGCAGGTCGGCACACGACTCGCCACCCCCTCCCGGCCCTGAGCTATGCATCGGCCCGCCTGAGCGGCACCCACCCCGCGCTTGCCGCCACGGACCCGCCAATGCGGGCGCTTTCGCGTCTGTCGCCACAAAGGGCCGCTCCAGGCAGAGGATGCCGAGGTGGAAGTTAGCCGACGGCTCGCTGGCGTCGGCGACCGCCAGCGGCGGCGGCCGCAGCTCCGGCTCCTCGTGGCACACGGTGAGAACAGCCGCGATGAACGGTGGGTAGCGGCGCACCGACGCCGTCAACAGCTGCTCGCGCCAGGTGGAGAGGCGGATGGTCGGCCCGGCGGTGGTTAGTGCTCCCCGGTGTGTGCCTCGGCACTTGTGCCGTGCAGGCGGACGCGGACCCCCATCAGGTTGGCGCCCAGCCCGCGCTTGGCGGCGGCCGCGTCCTCTGTGGTCAGGCCGGCGTGATGTTGCTCGTCGCCCAGCGCCCGGTAGACACCCACAAAGACGTCGGTGAACACCAGCCGCGCAATCTCCGGGTCCTTCTGCACCAGCGCTTGCAGCGGCAGAATAATCTAGCAACGTCCGCGCCAACCGCCGCAGAGCGCCTCGCCGGCAGCTGAGTACTGCGCGCGCTGGCAGCGCACCCGAGCTGGACACCGCGGCGCTCGCTTACCTCGTTGTGCTTGATGTCCAGGTCGGGCAGCTCGCCGATGCGGTACGCGCGGAACATGGTGATCTGGTTCGCGCGCTGGAGCGCGCGCAGCCGCTGGGCGGTTTCGCGCTCTTTGCGCCGGCGCTCCGCCTTGCGGATCTGCATCAGCGACTGCCGACGGCGTCAGCACATATTTCGGAGCCGCGCCCAGGCCGTCAGCGGCGAGGGCCCGCAAGAATCGCTCCCGGGCGGCGGCGGCCGACCACACCTGGGCCTCTGCGGACGACTTGGTGAACCGCCGCAGCATGCGGCTGTACCGGCTGTCGGGCTCGGCCTTGCCAGTGCGGCCCGCGACCGCCTCGCTCTGGCTGCCCACCGCGAGGCCGCCGCCTGCAACGAGGGCGGTGCCGACCCCAACCGCTGGAGGACCGCGCTCAGCACCTACCATCTGCTGGTGCGACGCCGGCCCTTGGGACGGCCTAGGTCGTACGGGACATGCCGCGCGCGGCGCCCGTGGGCCGCACGTCAAAGAGCAGCGTCGACGCTGCCTGCGACTGCGTCCGGTCCAGCATCGAGAGCGACAGGCTCTGTGACGCGTCCGCGCCAAACTGCTGGGTCAACGAAAAGTTGTCGAGCAGGGTCGCGCGCACGCCAAACTCCTGGCACATGCCCAGGTGACGATTTCGGGGCGCCGCACGATGGTCGGTCTAGACGCGCCCTCAACGCCCGAATCTGGCATGTCCACTGCCGGCGCACCTCGCGGTCCAGGTCCATCGCGTCGTCGTCCACGCGGACCGCCTGCGAGGGAGTCGCAAAGAGCGGCTGCATCGGCGTCGCGCGGTGCTGCCACGACATGTCGATGCGCTGCCGTGAGAACCGCTCCTGTCGCAGGTCGGGCACGTTGGTCGAGACCGACTGGCCAAAGTCGGCGCTGTCTCGCATCCCGCCGCCCCCGTTCACGGCAACGTGCACCGGGGTTGGGGCCGCGCGGCGCCATTCCGTGGACCACCGACCGCGCACGTACGTCTTGTGCGCAGACTCGAGCAGCAGGTGCGCGACAAAGTTGAGGTACTGCTCCTCCACCTCGGCGCTGTAGCCCTCGGTGAGGAGCGCCCGCAGGCGGGGCACGGACGGCGTCGGCAGGTGCTTCTCTCTGGCAGCAGGGGTCCGATCACAACTGTGCAGAATCCGTGCAAACGGCACGTGAGCAACGACTTCCCGTTGGGTGCGGCTCTGGCCATCGCACGTACTGGTCCCACCACTGGGTGACCCGGTGCCGGATGAGCTCGCTTTCGTCCACCAGCCCTCGAAGCAAGTGATGCTGCAGACTCACCAACCCCGGACCGTGCACACCGAGACGCACACGGCCGTCAAATGCGCGACCTCGCGGGGTACATACTAACACGAGCAGAACGCACCCGCCACGTCGCCCGCAGCGCTGCGTCCGTGTCGGGCCGGTGCTCGTAGAGCCACGCCAGCAAGTCATAGTAGGCGACGCGGCACCGCACGTTCGTGTGGTGCGCAAACGCCGCGTGGACGGTCGGGCACAGCCCGGCCAGCTGCACGCCGGTGAGCGCTGCGAACAGAAAGCGCAGCCACGGAATCGTGCAGAGCTACTCGCTGAGCTGGTATGCTCGCCAGCAAAGCGTCGCCACAACGGCTTCAGGCACCGCACCTGGCGCAAGCTTGTAGACGATGAGGAGCGCCGTCAGCTGGGCCGCATCGTCTCTGCACACAAAAATTGCTCCCCACACACACACGACCTCTCAACTGGGCCACAACGTCAACGGGGGCCCCGACGGGGCCGCCTTGAGGCGTGGGCCACGTACCGGTGCCGAAGCATGCCGGCGAGGTCCTTGCTGTGCAGAGCGATGAAGAGCTCCTGGGCCGCCTGCACGGCCGTCTCCTTGGCAAAGTCGGTGTCGATCTGGGATAGGATGGTCTCCAGCGCCATCGTCCGGAAATCGCCTTGGAAGCGGGGCAGTTGGAACAGCACCTGCGACGTGACATGCCGCAGGCCGCGCCACCGCGGCCAGGTTGGCGCTCCCCAGACTCGGCTGCGGCTGTGACCCAATTGATCTCCCCTCACGCACGTGGTTCAAGAAGCGGCGGCACCCCTCGGGGTAGTGGAGCTGTAGCTTGTGCAGGCAGTTGATGAAGCGGTCCATGTCGGCGGGGGAGCTCTGCAGCGCCGCCAGGCTGGCCAGTCGGTCCTAGATCATCGCCGGCCGCGAGGGACCGAAAACGATCGCCCAACGGTGAGCGTCTTCGTGGCTGCGCTGCCACGGGCGTCGCCGTCAATCGGCCGTAGTACCTGCAGCTTGGATTCGAGTTCGTCGGCCCACGACGTGATCATATCGATGCTCGGATCCAGCGCGGGGTTGTGCCGGGCGAGTCGCGTTGCGAAAAACTTGAGCGTCTGTCAAGCGTTCACAATGGCGCTCAAGCCGGCGCCGGCGCTGGCGTCAGGCTACGTTGCTCTGCTCCGGCCCCATGCGCTGCAGCGACCCACGCACCATGCCCGTAACTTCGGCGGCGGAGGCGTACACGTCGCGCTGCTTGTGGCCCAGGTTGGCCAGAAGCCGGTCGAAGAACTCGGTGACCGACAGGCCGTTCGCCGTCGACGGTTCTGCGCCCCCACACCCCCGGTCCATCCGCGCGTTCCTGCACTGTGCGTGTCAACGACGCCATTCACCCTGCCGGGAGACCGCCGTAGCGCGCCCGACGGGCCCCACCGTAAGGCCACAGCCCATTGGCAAGCGCGACGGCCAGCAGCTGCACGCCGACGAGGTTGTCGATCTTGTCACCCTCGCCGTTGCCCCCGGTGCGGCTGAGCTGGTCGGCGAGCACCGAAGTGCGGATCGTCAGCACGTCGGTCCACTGCTCGCACAGGCCCTTGATCAGGTCGAGGTTGTAGCGCAGGACCGGCTTGGACCTAGACGCGGCGTGCTGCATCAGGAACGCGACCAGGTCGCTCGCGAGGCCGCGCTGCTCGGCGTCCTGGCGCCGCGGCCGCAGCGGCGGCCACACGGACGGCGCAGCCGCCTCCGCCGGCGCGGGGACGCCAGCCGGGTCGGGCGACCCCGACGGCGCCGGCGCGGGCGCACCCGAGCTCGAGCCCGAGGCCGAGCCAGCAGCGGCGTCGGTGTCGGCGGCCGCCGCCGCGACGGGGGGCTGCACGGGCGTGGCCCACGCTAGCAGCAGGCCGCACAGGTCCTGCACAAAGTAGTTGAGCCCGCCGCCGTACCGGTCCGACGCCAGGATCAGCCGCGCCAGCGGCATCCACCACGCGTGGCTGTACGGCTCGAACACCGCGGGCCGGTTAATGATAAGCTGCGCGGGCGAACGCACCCCAGGTCTGCGGAACTCAGTGGTGAGCGCTCGGCACAGCGGGGCGGGCAATCACCGCGGAGCGGGCCTGACGCCGACCTTGGCCAGGAACAGGCGCACGTTGATGTGCGTCGCCTCGCTGGTCATAAGCGCATGGATCTCGGTCATCCACGGCGGCATGTCCGGCGGGCCGCCGCCGGAGCGTGGGCGTGGCGGCGAGACCTCGGTGTGCAAGCGGTCCAGCACGCGCAGCAGCGTCGCCATGGACGGATTGCGGTTGAGCGCGTCCATTTCCAGCACGACGGCGGCCGGCTCGGGCGCGGCGGCCACGGGTGCACTCGCCTCGGCCGCCGCGGCCGCGGCTGGGGCCGCCGGGGGCGCCGCTGGCCGCTCGTCCAAGTCCATCGGCGTGGCCGCCACCAAGCTCATGCTTTGGCTGAGGCTGCTGTCCGCTGTTGGTCGGCGATCGCGCCCGTTAAGCGAGGAGGGCGAAGAGGCGAGGTGAGCTTTGATCCCGTGTCCTTCACCCCGGTCGGCGCGCCTACCAAGATACTGCGACGACAGGTAGCGAATCTGCGACCGCGGGCGGCCGGCACCGCTCGGGAGGGGCACGCCGCCGGCCGCGGAGACGTTGCGGCGCTCGAAGCGTTGGGCCATCTCCGTTTCAAAGTGGTACTCGACGTAGGTGTCGACGATGCGCTCCCACACCAGCTCCCCCTTCTGAAGACGAGTACGCAGCAGACGGCAGGAGGAGGCATTGCGTAAGAGGCACGGCCGGCCAACTACGCCGCCACGACCCGCCAACGCGTACGGCCGGGTTTTCCTTGAAGAGCAGGCCGCTGTAAAACTTTTCCTGCGACTGCGTGCGCATGACGATGGCACACACCGCGTTAAACGCGGCGCAGTAGTACTCTTGGTGGAGCGCCCTGTACGCAGGGTCCGCCGGCCAGCCGTACTGCGCCGGCGAACAGCGACGCAAGGCCCCCCAATGACGGCAGCATGCGTCAGTCCACCGCTCAAACCTGCCGCCAGCCGCCTCGTCCAGGGCGCCGCACCAGAACTTGCGACTTGACGCCGTGCGCGAGCTTGACGGCCATCGTCGTGAGCTCTTTGCCCGTGACGGTTTCCACCTTGGGCTGCGAGGCCAGGTAGGCCTGGTTGAGCCGGCTGGCGGGTGTGTTCACTGGCGTCCACCACATAACTTTCACGGCGCAGCTAGCCATTCGTTAGCCACATGCGCATCGCGGGAGCGGCCAACCGGGCATGCCCCTGCAACCGTCGCTGACTGTGAGCCGCTGGTAGGCCAGCTGCAGCAGGTCAAAGGCGCAGATGCGGTTGGAGACATCGTCCACCAGCTGGTCCGGGCCACTGCAGGCGTGCGCGCGCGCACCCACACGACGGATGCGCCACCCGGTCCGTCAACGTCGCCGCCGTCATTGGCCACGACGCGACGGCGGGCGCCTACTTGGGCAGCGGGTTGGCCAGGCACCGGATGATCGCAGCAATGTGCGAGCAGAAAAAGTCCACCAGCGATGCGGTCGACACGGCGTGCAGCAAGGGCAGGAGCAGCAGCTGCACGGCCGCGCGGCGCTGGGCCGTCAGGTAGCTCGGGTCCATGTACATGGCAAACAGCCACTCGGCCACGGCGGCGACGTCGAGAGCGGTGCCGCGCCGGGCCAGCGCCGCGAGGCCCTCCTGCATCGCCTCCTCGCGCAGGTGGCCGGGCTCACGGCAAAAGATGCTCGCGAGCACCTGCAGCAGGCCCACGCTACCGGTGGCGACAAAAGCGGCGATGAACTTGTCGACGCAGCCGAGATACGTGTTATGCGCCGGCGTGCCGACGCCCTCGCTTCGGGACGTGGCGGGGAACTGCGCCGCCACGGTCGCCTGGAGCTCCTCCAGAAGCCGAGCCTGGTGGCTGCCCGGCTGGCGGAACATGATTGGCAGCAGATCGTACGCTGTGCGCCGCCCACCACGGCGATGCAACGCAGTGGATCCTAGATGAGTGCGCCGGTGCTGAAACCGCGCGGGAGAGACAAACGCGACGCCGTACCGTCCAGCTTGGACTCGAGCGGCAGGCTGCGGTGCACCATGCTCACGTATGCATTGCAAAAGGCCTGTGCGGCCGTAGCCAGCAATAACGTGCTGGCGTGAGCCCGGCTGCACCCTCCACGCAGCCCGCCCCCCGCGCACCGCCGCGACCGACCTCGGCAAAGGCCGTGCTGCTGCGGGACAGCAGCCTCGGATCCAAGCGCGCCATGCGGAGCCACAGGACTTGCAGCTGCGCCACCGGTGCGTGGCGGGCCATGGCGCTGATCATGGCGTCGGACTGGGTGAGCGTCTCCAAAAAGACGACCCTGGCCACAGCACACCGGCCTCTCCAGTTCCCCATACGGGTGAGCCAGCGAATTGCGCCAGCGCCTACGCGCGACGCTAGGCGCGCGCACCGCTCGTGGAGGTACTTGCGATGGCCAATGAGGAAGTCAACCACGGCCAGCAGCAGGTCCAGGAGCACGCCGTCGTTGGGGGCCCGGACAACGGCGGCCGCGAGCGCCGCGAACGACACGGCAAAGTGCGCGCTGATGGGCTCGGCCAGCGCGGCAAACAGCGGTGCCCCGCCCAGCTGCGGCGCCGACGGCGGCGCCGCGGCAGACGGCGCCGCCTCCGATGGCGGCTTCGTCGCCAGGCGATCGAGCAGCGCGCGCTCGGCCTCGGGCGCAAGCAGTGCCACCGACAGCAGCTGGCCCAGCAGCTCGCCCTGCAGCGGGCTGTCGTGCCGTCGGCGCTGCACGGTCGCAAGCACCTGCGCCAGGGAGAGATTGAATCCCGAAAACGCGCACGACTAGTTAGGCGGCACCGTGCGCCACGCCCACTCTGCGACCGTCACGCACGTACGGCGTCCAGAACGGGCATGGCAAACTGCGCCAGGGAGAGATTCAGCGCCGATAGCACCGGCACGAGCAGCTGCTCCGTGTGCAGCTGCTTGCAGCCGGCCGCGAGCGCCAGCACCTGCCGGACGTCCAAGTCTGCCAGCCACAGGGCCAAAGGCCCCGAAACGGACAACGGCCGCCTGAGCGGCCGGCGCGCTCGGTAGCCGGAGCGCCGCCAGGACGTGGGCGTACCAGCGTTGCCAAGCTGCAGGCTGTGCAGGGCGGGCAGCCGTGGGCGGGCCACCTCTACCAACGCGGTCTCGAGTTCGCGCCGCAGCGTGGGCTCGCCCTTCTTGCACAGGGCCCGCAAGAGGTCTTGTGTCAGGGGCGCGAGCTGGGGGGAGGATGACAAACGAGCCACAGAGACCAGAGCGCTGCGGTGAGCGCTCCCATGCGCGGTAGCAGCTACAGTCCGACCGCTCTCCGTACGTTGGCTTGGACTTCGGGGTTGCTCATGTCGAACCCCAGCGTGGACGGCGCCAGGACGGCCAGCGCGGCCGCCTGCATCGCCAGCTGCCGCAACTCCGTCTAAGCCGGCCGAGAACAAGCGAGGGCAACGTGGCACGAGCGCGTTAGCTCGGCGCAAGAAAAGCCCCTTGTACGCGCGCCGCTCACGCCCTACCAGCGCGGCAGCTCTCCACGCCGTCAGTGCCGGCCCGTCGGGCGCGCTGATGCGCAGAATCGTGATCATAAAGTTGAGCTGAGCACCCCACCCGCACGCGCAGGGCAGCGACCCACGCGAAAGCTTAGTCGGGCATCTCCAAGACGAGGCAGGCACGGGTCTTTGGGCGCCGGCGCATACCACGCGGACAACCGCGGTACACTGAGTGCGCCGCATGGCCAGCGTGTCCGCCGGCAGATCGATGCGCGAGTCCGCCAGCGCCTGGCGATCCGGGCGGTCCTCCGCCATGCGATCAGCGTCGCTCGGCGGCTGGTGGACCACGCCGCGCAGGAACGTCGTCAGCAGCCCCAGCAGCGGCAGGCGGCTGTCGAGCACTGCGCTCGCGGGCGCCATGTGCTCGCCGAGCACCCAGGTGCACCCATCCTGCGACCAGGCCCGGCGGCCATGCGCCATCGGAAGCGGTGCAACCGTCAGCGGGCACGGTCTCCGGCTCCGCGCCGCGCGCGATGCTGACCGCGTACGAGGCAACGGCACAGGTCGCGGTACGCGGCCTCCACCTGCAGCGCCGGTGCGATCGCCGGGTCCGCCAGCGTGCTAACGGTGGACGGTAGCGGCTGGTAGTGGTGAAGCACCGCGTCTGGGAGAGTCTCTGCCGCAAAGGCCTGATGAACCCACTCCGCGGGCGTCTTGGCTGCGTCTGGTAAGGCCACGCGCCGCACGCCCGGCCGACGATGCTCACGTCGCGGTCAGTGGCACGGGAGCGCACGGCCCCGACGAATCCACCGGGTGCCATTGTACCCGGCGGCACTTTCACCAGGACGCTGAAGAGCTCCATACACTCGTGCGCATAGTCCGGCTCGGGCCGGCCGGTCTCGCCAAATAGCCAGCGCAAGAACGTCGGCAGGTCCACCACGCTGGACGCCGTGCTCTTGCTATCCGGTCGGCCGTCGTTCAGAAGGACCTGCCCACACGTACGACCGAAGCGCGAGAGGAGACTCACACACGCCATGAGCCCACCCCCTACTGACACGATGGCAAACCGTCAACCGCCGCGCACCGTCGTGGGCTGGCGCCCGTCCCTGGCCGCCGGCGGCCGCATCACCAGGTCCGCCCGCTTCTCCAAGATGCGCCGCATGTGGCGCACCGCCTCGGTCGCCAGCTGCACCGTGCCTGGGCGGGTGCGTGCCGATTTGAGAACGGCGTGTGCCGCAAAGAGGATGAGGTGCGTCCCCTCGGCGATCCTAGCCGCCAGTGCCGAGCGCGCACCGATTTTGGCTTCGTCGTGCGCGGCCAGCTGCAAGCATCGCAGGGTTGCGATCTGGAGCTCGAGCGCAAACACATCGATGAGGTGGTTGTGTTCGCGGAACGTCCGATAGATGCGGTTGATGGCGAGCGCCCCGCCAATCTGTGATGTCGAAACAACAAGAGAGGCGTCGGCCCCTATATTGCGTGAACTCTTTTTGGCAGACGGCCAGCCGCTGTGCGCACCCACCAGACCGCACCCGTTTGAATGGATTGGGATGCCGCAGCAGGGCTTGAATGTGATGCAAAAATTCGCGCGTCCGCTCCACCATCTGCCAAGGCGGGTCGAGCGCCACTGCTGCGCAGCGACTGGCGTGAGTTGCACGCTGGCCAGCCGTCGCCCCGGTGGGCCCAGGCAGGCGTACGGCATGCGCCGTCGGCGACTGCTTCAGCAGCCACTTGTACATCTCGGCGACCCCGTCGGCACAAAACTCGCGCAGCGGCACGTTGTCACTGCGCAACCAGTCAGCGGAGCGGCCACGACCCCCCAACCGCACGTTAGTCCTGACTCCCTTCCATGCCGCGCGCGCCGGTGAGCGCGCACCTATCGCAGAGGCCCTGCAAGCACGTCTCCACGAGCACCGGCTGGTACTGCTGGCTGACGGCGGCGCTGCGCGTGAAAAAGTGGATAATTTGCGTCGTCAGTGGCGCAAAGAGCTGCCGCGTCACGTTGTCGACGTCGACGGCCAGACGGTAGAGCGCCGGCAAGACGTGCTCGTAGAGGCCCACGTTCGGCGCCTGGTCCGTCGCTTTGGCGACCGCGGCGCTGCTGCTCCTGGCCAGCATCACCATCACCAGCGCATGCAGCAGCTCGCACGCGGCCACCTTGGTCTGCCGCTCGGCGGAGCCCTCGGCCAGCTCGACGACGCGCGGCAGGACGCGGTCTACGCAGGCATATCTAGCGCCACCAGACGATCGCCAAAGTGCTGAGACACGGCCGATGTGAAGCGGCCAACGACAGTGGCCGCGTCGTACCCAGCCGAATGTCCACCTTGACGTCGGCTAGCGGAAGCTTGTACACGAGCTCGGCGCGCGGGTCCCACGCCAAGCCAAACTTGCCGTCCGCGGCCAGGCGGATCTTGGCGTCCAGAACGTGCTTGTTGAAGCCGGCTGGTGGGGAGATGGTTCGGGCAACGACCAGATGACCACCGCGCCGTAGAGTCAGTCGGCGATTGATCCGGCCATGGCCGCGTCACAGCAGCGAAAGCGATACCGGCTCGGCCAAGGAGACGAAGGATCCGCAACCGCAGCGCATGGACGTTGAGGGCATCCGGCGTCTGCAGCGTCGCCATGTGCGTAGTCTGGCGAGAGTCAAGCTTAGCACAGCGCCTCGTGCCTTCCAGACGGCGCCATACCCCACGCACCTCGTCGGTCGTGCTGGCAGCCGCGGCAGCGGCGCGCCCGCTGCGACCGCGGCGGAGCTTGCCGACGCTCCGAAGCTGGCGCTGCTCCGACCGCATGTCGAACCTGAAGCGATGCGTCGCCGAGGACAGGCACACGAGGCATTTCTTTAGGCCACGGCAGGCGGCTTGACAATCCAGCCACCGGGGGGGGCGACGGTCCACCTGTACGCGCTCTCGGCCGTGGTGGTCAGGTAGTCGTACAAGGACGGGAAGACGGCGGCAAATGCGCCCACGTTGTCGCCGCCGACTTGGCCGATCCAGTACTCCAAGGCTACGCAACGAAACGGCTGGGACAACGTGGCGAGTCCGGCTCAGGCGGAGGGATTCGCCTCGATGTGCGGCTGAAGCGAGGGGGCCATACATACCGTCGAGCGCCGCGACGGCCAGCGGCGGGTACGACAGGCCGAGGCGCAGCGCCATGTTGAGCGGCGTGATCAGCGCTGGCACGTCGATGAGCGCCTTGGGCGTCAGCAGAAGCAGGCGCAAGCACGCCGCCTGGTTCCGAGCGCCGCAGACCCGAGCTGGCCGCGTCGTGAGACGGCGCCACCGCCAGCGGTGCCAGAAAAGGCGGGTTCGCACGTACCAGCAAGTCGTCCTTGTACATCTGCATGCGCAGCGTCACCTGCCGCAGGAAGGCCTGGAACAGCGTGCGCGTTGCCTGCCGCAACTGCGCACCGTCCTCCACATGCATCTCGTCCTGGCACGCATACGTCCGCAAACTCAATCGTGCTCGCACCGTCAGGGTCGTCACACGGCCCTCTCCGAGCGCGGCCTCTTCAAGCCAGCGTCCGTGCCTTGTCCGCGCCCGCCTTGTCGTCGTCATCAAAGTAGCCAGCATCGTCACCCAGCTGCAGGGTCACCGCAAACAGCTTGTAGAAGCCGCTGACCAGCGGGTGCACGGCGCTCTGTTCGATGAGGTGGCGGCCATACGGGTACACCTGTTGGGCGCCCCAGCAGATAGACGCACGGGCCCGGCCACAAGGGCTTTAAGCACTGACCAAACGCCTACGCGCAACGCCAGCGGCGGGGGGGCGGGGCGGGGCGCCAGCGCACCCATGGCCGGAACCGCCGCGACGGCAGTGCGGGCAGCAGCTGCTGCACAAACTCGACCAAGTTGATAAAGATCTGAAAGTCCTTGGGCCGCTCCGCTTCCAGCTGTGCGCTGCTCACTGCAACCGACGGTACGGCGGCCGCGGCGGCCGCCGGCGCGGGTGCGTCCGCTGCTGTGCCCGCCTGCCGCACGGTGAGGTTCAGGTTCTCGGTCAAACGGATGATCGCGGCCATCACGCCGTTGTACAGCGCCTCGAGGAAGGCCGGGCGCGCGTCGTTGGGCAGCCGCGAGCCGTCCCATTGGGTCCGGTCAAAGAAGCTGAGCCACAGCGCCAGCATGTCCTGGTAGGTGTGCTCCACTGGCGTGGGTGCGAGCGATCGAGGCACACGCAAAGAACCTACGTCTTGTCAGCCGCGGCCACGGCGCAGCCCGTCTCGCTACTCGCGGCCGGCGGAACGCACCGGGCAACGGCGCGTCGTCGGCGTCGGCGTCGGCGTCGGGTGCGCCGCTCGCCCCAGCGCAGCCGGCCCGGCTGGGCCGCGGCGCGCGCTGGGTCGAGTCTGAGCACGTAATCACCAGCGCATCGTACGCTGCGCCGGCGGCGTCGAGTGGATGGCGGCGTCGCCCGGCATGAGTTCAAGCGGCGCCTCGGGCCAAACCAACCGCGGCCGCCGTACCGAGCTTGTCAAAGAAGGAGCGAAAGACGTTTGCGTCGCGGTGGAAGAGGTTGGTGAAGAGCAGGCCGCACGTGCGGTACACCGCCAGCCTGAGCATGCGCCTGCGGGCGAACAGACGGCGTGGGCGTGCGGGAGGGTCCTTCGTGTCAACGTCAGAAAAATAGAGGGCCACTGCGCCATCCCTGCACGGCGGCCTACCCCGTCCTCGGAAACTCGACGAGCAGCAGCCCAAAGAGGGTTTCGAGCGTGGACAGCAGCTGCTTGAAGGAGGCGTCGGCCGTGTAGAAGAGGAGGTTGGTGCACGCCTGGATGTAGCTGCCGAGGTGCACGAGGGTGTCGTTGCTGTCGTTGGCCCTGGTTGCCGTTGAAAGGGATGCGCGGGGGATATGGTTTCTTAGCACTGCTTCAGTGACCACGCTCCCGATACGCGTGGTGGCGTCCACACGCACTCGGAGAACACCCACAGCGTCTTGCGAACCACCTCCTGGACCACAATGTCCAGATCGCCAGGCTTCATGAGCCGCCGGCCGGCGCCTGCCAAGTAGCCGTAGCCCTGACGAGCTTGGCGAAACAGGCGGTCGCAAAGAACGCGGTCAGCAGCACCATCCACAGGCATCCGCCGCTGGCAATGACCTCGGCTCCTGCCTTGATGGCGAGCGCCAGCTCTTTCATGGTGCTCTGCTCGCTCTTGAGCGTCTTGGTGAAGCTGTTCATAAAGCCCTGGAGGGTCCGCTCGCTCGCTCACCGCGTAGGCCAACAGCGGCGAACGTTGGTGCTACGTCCCCGGCCGTGGTGCGGTGGCTCTGAGCCGGGCGTACCCAGAAGAGGTTGCGTTCCGGGACGCTGGCGCTGTTGGCGGCGATCTCTTCAAACTGCGAGCCAAGCTGCACATCGCGACCAAACGGCGTGGCCGTCGCAATGCCGGCCGGTCACTGTGAACCGCAGTCACGCATTTGGCGAGCCCCGGTCGCCACGGCGTGCCGTACCACCGTGAGGACGGCGTCGACGGCGCGGCTCGCCGCCCGCCGCACGTCGGCGTTTTTGTGCAGGTACAGCGCTTGGAGGTTGTCGTAGAGGCTCCGCGCGTCCTTGAAGATGGCGCGGGGAAACAGGGCCGCGTGGTCGCCCAAGAAATGCAGCGCCGCTGCAGCCGCGCAAGTGGGAGAAACGCAGTGGCGTCGATGGCGCTCGGTCAGCCGGCGCATGTCAGATACGTCCGTCCGTTTCCGTTAGGCGCACGCAGGCCCTGCCTTTCGGCACATCGTAGCGGTGAATCTCGCGCGGCAGCACCAGCGCCACCTTGATCAGCTCAAAGACCTGCGGGCCGTACTTGACATCTGGCCCAATCCATCCAACCCCACCGAGACCGGCGCCGATCCACTGGCGGCGCGTCAGAGCCGCCTCGATCCCGCAGGCAAGCGGGGAGGGCGGCGCACCTTCGCTGCCCAGCTCCGGGTACGAGTGCAGCGTGTGCTGCAGGCCCACGAGGGCGCCCGCGGCCAGCGGCAACTCCGGCTTGCGCTTGTTCTTGATCAGCTCTTGGTCCGCCAAGCGCACGAGCAGCCGCACCAGCTGCTCCTCGGTGCTGGCCACGGCGCTGGGGAAGTAGCGAGCGATTGTGCCGAGCAGCGGCAGCAGGACGGCCTTGAGGCTGGCCGTCAGCTTGGACTCTTGCAGGATGATCTCGTCGTAGAACCTGAGCGAGGACCGACCGGGCGAGGCAGGCCGGACTGTTAGATCCCGTCCGCGGCGCCGCCCTGGGCAGGGCGCGGGCCTCGCCCCGGGCGCAGGACGCACCGGCGGTACAGCGCCTGCACGTCGAAGCGCTCGTTGTCGAGCGGGCTGTGGCAAGTGGAGAGGATGGCAATGAGTGGCTCCACCGCGGCGACGCGCACCTTGCTCGCGCGCTCGCGGCCATACGTCGCCACACAGACCAGCTGTGGCCGCGCAGGCCGGGTAGGGAGCGCAGGCGCAGGTGAGTCCACCCCCGCGCCTGGTCGGGTACACCGTCCAGGCCCCGCGGCCGGGGCGTGCCTTGACATCCTTCATGTGCGGCTGCAGGAGCGTGCTGTGCTGCTCGACCAGGCGCGTGAGCAGCTCCAGCAGGATGGTCTTGGCATCTTCGAGTTCCTTGGCGCCCGGGGCGCGGTCCAGGAAGGTCAGGATCCCCTTGGTCCGGTCGAAGAGCAGGTCCAGCGCGAGGCCTGCGACGGCGCCGAGCGGGCGGCCGAGCGCGAGGAACAAAGGCGCGGCAGCCACCGACGCGTCAGCGGGTTTCACCAAGAGCCGCGGGCCCCTGGCGTGCCCTGCCGTGGGGGCCGGGGCCCGCACCGAGCTCTTCCTCGCCCACGTCGTTCAAGAGGATGTGCACCAGGTCGCTGGCGGTGCGCTTGGGATCGTCCGAGGCGGTGAGGCGGTCGCCGGGCCCGGCGTCTTCCGCGGCCGCGTCCACAGGCAGCAGGTCGTCCCGGCAGCGGCGCAGGGCGTCCAGCGCGGGGCTGGCCGCCGCGGCCGCGGCCGCCGCCGCCGCCGCCGCCGCCGCCGCCGCCATCGCCGGCCGCCGCTGTTTTGGCGCCAACCCAGGCGCCGCCACTTGTGGCGCCACGGTTGCGCCACTGATCGGGATGCGCCCGGCAGGGCCGTTGTGAGGGCGCCGCCGCCTTGGGATGCGCCACTGCTGCCTCTGCCGAGGTCGCACATCGTTATGGGAGCGTGCTGTACACGGTGGGATGGGGACGCGACTGTACAGGCCACAAGACGTACATTGCTTTTATTGGGGCTCGTCGGTGTACCCGCGCGCGATGCCTTCGCGCCCTTCGATGGCCAGCGCCACGGGCGTCTCGCCCAGCCGCTGCTCCAGCCCGCGGAACGAGCGCTTCGCCAAATAGTCCGCTGGATCGGTCGGGCGCAATCCATCAATGGCTCGGCAATGTGGTCGTGAGCACTGTGCGTGCCGCCGTCCGCGCCCTGCAAGGGGTCCTTGCGTACGCTGCGTGTAGTGCACGAGCGCGCTGCCGTCGGGCCGGACGGCCACGGCGGTCGAGTCGGCCGCTGCTGCAGCGTCCGCGGCCGATGCGGGGGCCGTGCGGTATGCCTGCCGGATCAGCGAGAACGAGGGCTCCTCGTCCTCGGTGGCCGCGCCGGCCGCGCGCTGAGCCGCCTTGACCTCGGCGGCGGCCGCCGCGGCGTGCAGCACGCTCCGCAGCTCCTGAAAGTCCGTGACCAGCTCGCCCGTGCTGATGCCGTTCCTGTGCCACGGAGGCCGAGCTAGTAGTGGTGCGAGCGCAACAGGGATTAGCGGGGGTGCGCGTTGTGTCGGATGACGCCGCTCCGCGTACTTGGCCAGGGCAATGTAGGCCTCGTACGGCGTGATCAAGGGCTTGAGAAACTCCTGGTCGTGGGAGGTCAGCCGCAACCTCCTCGCCTCGTCTGGAGATCAGCACCCGCGGCGGGACGTGCCCTTTGCGGCCGCTCGTCCCGACGGACCTTGGAGTCCAGCAGCGAGTTCTCCGGCGACGCCACGAGGACAAAGACGTCCACCTCGGCAAAGTTGGCCATCTTGGCCACGTTCAGCTTGCCCATGACAAACGTGAACACGCGTTGCTGGTTCGCCCGTATGAGCCGCTTCAAATCGTTCACCACCTCCAAATAGCCCGCTGTGGCGTCGAGCACCCAGACGCGATGCCAGATCGCATCAGGCCAACTGTTCGAGGAGCGGTGCCATGACCAGCCACGCCGTACCGACGCCCAGGGCGGTGACGACAATGCCGATCACCTCGGCGTCCTTGGTCTGCTCAATCAAATAGCGCCTGGAGGCCCGCACACCTCGAGTCAGGGCAAGCTGCATCAGTTGCGAGCTGGTGGCACATTTTCAGACATCCTGGCGCAACGGTACCGTCGGCGCAGAGCGCGGCTCACGTCGCCTGACTCGCGCCGGCCTGATCGGCTGCCCGGGTCGTAGGTGTACGCCTAGGTGCACGCGGCAAGAGCGCGCAGAGCAGCCAGCGCCAAGGATTACGCCTACATGGCCCCGTCCGTGCTCGCGTTTCCAGCAGCGGGAACGCACCGGCAGCCGCGAGTGCGTCATGAGCAGGTTGGCGAGCGCCGGCGAATCGCCGCCCACGTAGAACAGGCTGTAGCGGTCCAGGGCGGCACCTTCCGGCAGCTCGTACCAACGGCCGCGCTGCACGCCGTCGGCCGCGGCCGGCGCCGCGGCACCGTCCAGGCGCCAAGACCGCACCACGCGGGCGGGCGCCACCGAGGCACAGCGGCCAGACGCCGCCAGCCCCGCCCGCACCGCATCTGCGCGCCGCCCTTCGTTGCGTTGGTGGGCGTGCCGCTGGTGAGCGCCTGCGCATCAGAGCTCGCATGCATAGGCGGGAGCGCCTACCGATGGCGTGCTGGTACGCCAGGTCCGCGACGAGGAGCACCTCAGCACCCTCAGGGAGCAGCTCGCCAGCCGTGGCGACCACGTGCGGCACGTCCAGCGGCGCCTTGCCAAACACGAACAGGACCGGCAGCCGCGCGGTCGGGTTGAGCGCCGCGGGGCCGTAGTGCACGACAAAGTCGGCCTGGACGTGCTCCGCCGCGACTTCGTCCACGTCGTAGCTGCCGCAGCCGCCCGGGTCAGCGCGCCTCGGGGAGGGTGGTACGGGCAACGTCAGCGCGCGGCCGCGGGGAGCGGGCTCCAAAGGGCGCGCCGCCGCGCGCACCTTCCATAGGTGGTGTCGGCCAGGAGGAAGAGCTGGCCGCTCCCCGGCGGCAGCAGCTCGCGGAGCCGGTCCATCACCGCCACGGAATCCGGCAGCAGGTGGTCGGGAAACTGCAGCGCCACCTGTGCGGCGGTCCGTGGAGGAAGACGCAGCCGGCCGCGCGCGTCAGCGCGACCATGTGGCCCCACGGATCCGCAGGCGCGTGCTCGGCGGCACCTTTTTGAAGCCATGCTGCACAATGATCGCCGCGGTTTCGGGCACCTCGTACACCTCGTCCAGCCGGGCGGCCTCGCGGCGTTCGGCGGGCGTGAGCGGCAGGCCCGCCGCGCCCGCCGCGCCGGCGGCGTCGACGTCGCGCGCCACCGCGGCGCTGCCGTCCGCGTCCATCGTCGATGACGTCATTGTGTTCCTTGGGTCCCTCGATGGCATTCGTGTCCCATGCGCCTCAGCCTCTGAACTGACACGGCTGGTCAGGCGCTTCCCCCGGTATCACACTCATGCGAGGTAGAGCCTCCAATTCCTATACAACAAGGAGCCTTCTATCTAGCACTTTAATACTAATCAAGGGTCTGGACTGACAGTGCTGATCAGGATCTTATGCTGTAGCGTTGTTTAGTATAAAAGGCCCTTGAAAGCGGCGGTCGAAATGGGCGCTCCATTACACGGCATTCACATGGCGCCTATGCCCGTGACGGCAGTTGAGGGGCACTTTTGACCGTCGACTGCGAGGCGCCGCTGCGGCGGAGCGACGAACGGTGCGCCGGCGCCGCCGAAAGAAGCCCAGGACGGGAGGAACGGCTATGGAGGCGCTCAACAGAACGAGAGGAGACGCACCGAGCAGTGCTGGGCATGGGGCCCACGAACTAAGAGGCCTCGCGGGGAGAATTGGTGCAGACACCGGGGAGGCAGATCGCACCCCGCGTCGGTCGACGCAGCAGCGCGGCGAAAGAGAAAGAGGCGGTCACGGCGAAGACGAAGGCGAGGAGGCGGACTGCATGCTGCGCGCGACGAGAAGGACGCCAGGGAGCAAGAGCAGCAGCGCGACGAGCGGGACGGATGTTGCAGTTTGTATCCCCTGAGGCCAAGCGGTGGCACGCCGTGCAGCCACCACTGAAGCTGCCACGAACGGGGCCCCTAACGGACACAGCCGCGGAAGAGGCCGCTGGTGAGAGAGTGCCGATTGCGAGCTCGTGCGCTGCGCCACGGCTGGCCCCGGCTAGTCCCGCCTCAAGCGCACGCGCTCACGCGCCCCTCCTTCCTCATGCCCTTGATGCGTGTCGTCGTACCAGGCAGCCATGTTTCGCTCGTACTTTGCACGCAACTTTGCCAAGCCGGGCAAGCCCGCCCCGCTGTACCACATCATCATCGGCGCCTTCCTGCTGGGCTACTCGCTCGAGTACCCGCACATCCGTGCGTGCCGCGGACGCGGCTGGGGGTTGGCCGGCCACCGCCCTCCAGAGACTCAGCGGCCACCGTGCGCTTGTGGGGAGGGGTGGGACCGCGCAGGGCACGAGATCATGGAGGAGACCCGCAAGGCGGCGGCCAAGCTGCCGGCCCCGGCGCACCACTGAGCGGCTTGGCGGCCGGAGACGCTGGACGACTCGGCCGGACCTTGGACGTTGTCGTGAGCTGGATCTCTGTGTGCAATACACATTTCCACCATCGATGCGCTAGGAGCAGTAATGGATGGTCGTAGGCGCACTTGGTCAGTACGGGTGCGACGCATCCGCGCGCGACAGTGCCAGCTAGCCCCGCAGAGAAGAGGTCGGCCTGCCTGGCATGCACCGATGCAGGCCATGCCCTCACTGGCCGTGGTGGAAGCATGCAGCAAGCACAGTGGGCAGGCATCGGTGGGCCCCTGCCGTCCACTTGGGCGCCGGGCCACCGCTGCTAGTCCACGGATGCCAATGCAGCGGCCGGCCCACGAGCACATGGCAACGCGTGTCGCACAGCGGGCTTCACGAGGCACAGTGCCAGCGGGCGGTACGGTGCGGTGGCGGTAGCGGTCGGTCCATGCGGCCGACGCCGACCGCGGTGGTGCCCACGACGCCGTTCCCCGCCGCCGGCACAGCGCCCCAGCCGCCAGACGTCCGGGGAAGGCAGCGGTTGACGTCACTTGTGCTTCCGATGCGGGACGCTGCTGGACGCGGGACGCGCCGCCGCCGCCCACCCATGGCGGACGCGACCGGCGACGACGACGACGCGGCCGCGGGCCAGTGGCAGCTCATGCTGTACGCGCCACGGCTTTCGCCGCCTCCGTCATCCGTCTTCTTCACTCCTGCGCCCCCGCCCGCTGGCGCCATCTCTCCTGCTGCCGCCCGTGGACCGACGCCGATGAAACGCTGATGAGGGCCCCGGCCCGCCTGTCTGTGGCCCTCTCCGCCCGCGCAGGCGCGACCCGCGGTCCCGCCAGGTGGTCGAGTACCATGAGGCCAGCAACGTGCTGGCCGTGCGGCCGGCCTCGATGGCCCTGGCCCGCACGCCGCCGGCCGCCGCGCCGACCGAGCTCGGCGGCGTCTACCCGGACACGGGCGTAGGTGCCATGGCGCCAAACACGGCCCCCGGGGGGGCACGGCGTTTGGCCTGACCCACAGCACCCCGCCCGTCTATCCCCGTCTGCGTGGCTGCAGGACTGCCCCGTCTGCCACCGGCCGCTGCGCGGGGGCCGCGCCGATCTCGATGCAGCTGGAGCGGCCGGCTCGGGTCGGCCCCGCGGCTCGGTGCACGCCATGTCGGAGGCACGTCGCGCTCTCGCACGGGCTCCGCGGCTGGCGGCCGTTGTCTCACCGCGCGCCACATGCCGCGCCTTGCGAATTGCGGTCCACAGACGGCGCCGTACAACGACCGCAACTACTTTCGGCTGCTGGCCATCTCGGAGCCCGTGGTGGCGCTGACCGGCGAAGGCTCCGACGTCGGGTCCAGCCGGCCCAGCAGCACGCGCACCACGTCCGAGTCGGAGCGCCGCGAAGGCACGCGCAGCCCGCTGCCCACCTCGGACCGGCTGGACGAGGCGTTCTTCAACCAGGGCTACTACGTCAGGTTCTTCCACGAGGAGCGCAAGCTGGGCCACGGCCTCCGCGGCGCCGTGTACCTCGTCCGCCACGTGATGCACGAGGTCGAGCTCGGCCGCTACGCCGTCAAGAAGGTCCCTGTTGGTACGGCCCACGGACCAAGCCAGCGGCCGGCGCCAAGCCAGCGCTCACCGTGCGCCGCGCTTGCGTGCGGCCGTTGCACGTGGCAGGCGACGACCGGCCGTGGCTGCTGCGCATGCTGCGCGAGGTCCACACGATGGAGGCGCACCAGCATCCCAACATCGTCGACTACAAGCATGCCTGGATCGAGAACCACCAGATGACGCAGTTTGGTACCGGATGGCATCCGTGAGCGACAAGGGTGCCCCAGTCAGCATTGACGCGCGCGCGCGCCAGGACGTTTTGGTCGTTCCCGTGGTGGCACAGGACCGACGGTGCCGGTGCTGTTCATTCTCATGGAGTTTGCCAACGCTGGGACCTTGGAGACGCTGCTGCGTGTGCCGGAAGAGGCCGAGGTCGGTGGTCGTTTCTCTCTGGACCCACTGGAGTTGGGCCAGCTCACGGTGAGGCCGGTGCTGCCTCCACGGCTCCCTGGTGCCGCAGTCCGGACCGGTGACGCGCCAGCGGCGGCGACGGCAGTCGGCTTCGGGGCCCGCCGCCCCCGTCCGCCTGCGCTACCTGCCCGAGGTGCGGTGCACCCTGCCGAGCATCTCCTTCTGCGAGGCAGTCGCTGACAAGCGGCACACGACCGCCCCTCTGGCTGCGCTGCCGCCTTGCCCAGCACATGATCTGGAGCATGCTGAACGACGTCGTCAGCGGGCTGAACCACCTGCACCGGCACGGCCTCGTGCACCGCGACATCAAGCCGAGCAACCTGCTGCTGTTTGTGCCGGAAGAAGCCGACGGCACCGCCCGGTTGGACGCAGTGTACGGCTGCGCACGGCCGATGCATGGCGATGCCACCGCGCCGCTGAGGCAGCAGCGTCCGTCGTAGAGCCCCGGGGCCCGTCCGTCCAGGCCGCACCTAAAGATCTCGGACTTTGGCGAGTCGGAGGTCATGTCCAAGCTGGCGGAGACGCGACGCAGGCGCAGCGGCAACACCGGGACGCTCGACTTTGTGGCGCCCGAGCTGCTACAAGGTGCGTCGGCGATGGTTTGTGCAGGCTCGCTTGCACTGGCGTGCGCTTACGCGCGGCCACCCGTAGGTTTTTTTTTTTTTTTAGCTCGGCATGGGCGGTCACGCAGTGGGCCCGACCGGCGAGTACCTGTACGACCACAACCAGGCGAGCGACATCTGGTCGCTGGGCCTCGTCCTGTACTTTCTGTGCTTTTCGGCGCTGCCCTACAAGAACGAGGACGACGTGGACGCGCTGCGGGCCGAGATCGAGCAGATCGCCCGGTACGGCGGCACGGACTGGTAGGGCCCTACGCATCATGGACGGCCGCCATAACGCCATAGCCGCCCCCTGGGGCGGGGCGGGCGGCGTGCACCAGGACGGGCGCGTTTGAGCCGCTGCAATCGCCGGTGGTGGCGGCGCGCACCATGGCCGGCATGCCGCCGATCTCGCCACAGCTGGCCGCCCTGCTGCGCCTGATGCTGGCGCCCGTGCCGGCCCACCGGCCGACGACGGACATGCTCCTGGCCATCATCGCCACGCACCGCGTGCAGCCGCCCTACGGCGGCATGGGCACCGCCGGCGGCCGCGCCACCCCGGCCGTGACCCAGGGCCCCCGGCCGAGCGGGCTGAGCGGCGCGGGGGCCGCAGGGACCGCCGTGGTGCCGGCGGGGGCAGCGGCAACGCCCAGCGCATCCGACACCGCTGCCGGTGCGATGGCGCGGTACACCGGCGGCGTCCCAGCCCCACTACCCGCCGCGGTGACGGCCCTGTCGCCGCCAGGGTCGCCGCGCCAGCCGCCACCAGCGCGGCCGCCACTTGCCGTGGACCGCTCGCTGCACGCATGGCTCCAAGCGCCCCTTCTGACCAGCATCACACCCGCCGCCGTGCGCAACCTGGTCGCCGCCGTCGATGTCGCCCATTTTGTGCTGCTGGTACGTGCCCACCAGCGACGGCACGGAACTAGACGCCGTGCGGCGCTGACGGTCGCCGCTCGTTTCCTCGCCGAGCACACGCAGCTGGTTGGCCTCGCCTGGCTGAACACCGCGCCGGCCGCCGCCTACCCCATCGTGGCGCTAGCGATGCTAGAAGCGCTGGCGACGCTGACCAGCTGGCCGCGCCGGCACGTGGCCGCGCTCGCAGCGGTCGCCCTCGCATGGGCCGCGGCGGCCTGGCCGCCGAGGGACGCGGCCGGCTGGGCCGCCGTGCAGCTGATCAAGTGGGCGGCGCGCGAGAGCGCGCTTCGTAGATAACAAACTGTAGAGCGCACCGTGTAACTTTGCACAGACAACTGTACAGGCACCAACGTTCTATGCATCCGTCGCCATTTCCAGCACGCCGTCCGGCTCCGCGCCGTTGGCTGCCGCCGTCGGGGCATCCTCCCCGGTGGAAGCCGGCGCGGCCGCCGCGCCGCCGCCGCCGCCGCCCGACATGGCGGCCTCGAGCGCCAGCTTGCGCTCCTTGGCCTTGCGCACCTTGATCCGGTCCGGCACGATCTCGAGCAAAAAGTTCAAGTTCTCGTACGTATGGACCACCTTGGCTGCAATCCGCAAGGAGAGAGGAGCAGTTCCGGCGCGGCGCCATCAGTGAAGGTTTCGCACGGGGCGCGGTCTCGCGCCGAGCCACGTACCGACGTCTTCGTACTGGACGGTTTTCCGCTTCTCGCGCTTCGCCTCGCGGTACGAGAGCTCCGAGACGGCTTGCAGGAAGAGCTCCTGTGTCGGCCACGCCGCCGACTGGCGTGAACCACATCGGTTAGCGGGCTGGGCAGCCGGCGCGCGGCCATGCAACCATTCGCGCGCATACGGTGGAGCGCGTAATCGCCACGAGCGCGTCGGTGGCGACGTTGCCAATGTCCTTGTCCAGCCGCATGATACGGCGCACGCGTGCCTGGGGCAGCTGCAGCGACTTGTCGCCGTCGGCGTCCGCTGCCGCCGGCTGCTTCTCGCCCGCGTCGGCCGCCTTCTTCTTGCTCTTCCCCTTGTCCTTGCCCGCCGGTGCCGGCGGCGCCTTCTTCTTGCTGGCGCTGTCGCCCTTGCTGGCCTTCTTCGCGGGTTCCTTGGCCTTGCCGGCCGCCGCCTTGCCCTTGCCGGCGTCCGCCGCGGGCGCCTCGGCGTCGTGGCCGACCGCGACGTCGACCACCATCTCGTCGGCCATCGTGCCCCCTGCTGCAGCCCCCCAACCAGGCTGGGCCGATGCCGACCAATTGCTGCTCGCCCCAGCCTGCTCGCCGCCGTGAAGGTCAACGTCCTTCGTCCTTGGGTACCTGTTCTCCTGGTTTGTCGTCCCGGATTGGCTCCCTGGCTGCGCCGACTTTGTCCGCTGCGTCGGCCGCGGCGTCGCGTCGGCCGCCGCTTTGAAAAACTATCCCAAAAAAGCGCGCCAAAACGCGTCATTCATTAAAATCCTTTTTCGTAATTGAAATATCGAATTTGCGACTATCGAACAGCGAGTTTTCTCTTATGCACGTTGCCGTTTTCCAACACGAGTTCAAACGCAAACGGCGTCACCACCTTGCGATGACGTCACCTATGGGCGCTGAAGCGGGCGGTCGACACCGGCCGGCGCATCCAGGCGCATCCAAGCAGCGGTGCTGCTTTCTAAAGCCTAGGCAGGGCGCTACTAGAGACGTAGACACTGCTACGGTCATTGTACTGGGTGGGGGTGCGGCTGGCTTGTTCCTGTTGTTGGATTGACGAGTCTGCCATCGAGGTTTAGTCCCTCCCCAATCAGCGAGCCCGCGTCTCATGGGCCTGCGACGTTTCGCATGTGGTCGTTCTGTTGTTGTACAGCTCTTCGAGGTCGACCTCAAGGGGGCTACAGTAAGATTCCCGCAGCAGCCTTTTGTGACGTCTTCAGCACACGACCAACACAATGGCAGCTGTGGCGGCAGCGGCGGCGTGCGCGCTTCGGCGGCCCGCGGCGCGCGCCGTTGCCGGCCGGTCGGCGTGGCGGACGTTGGCCAGCGCGGTCCGGCCGACGGCCTGGGTCGACGTGCAGTCGCCCTACGACGGCCACAAGGTCGGGCAGGTGCCACTGGACGGCGCGGACCGCGCCGAGGCGCTGCTGGCGCAGGCGCACTCGCTGCACACCACGCTCGGCAGCCGGGCCGAGCTGAGCCTCCGGCACCGGCTCAAGATCCTGGACAACGTACGTGCGGCCCTACGCGGGCCTGGCTCATCGTCTAGTTTTGTAGCTCACGGCAGTTCACGGACCGCCCGCCACGCTCACCCGCCCGTTTCAGCTCGCCCAACGCATGCAAGCAGCGAGCGCCGAGCTGACCGACCTGATCATCAAAGAGGGCGGCAAGCCGCGCAAGGACGCGCAGGTCGAGGTCGCGCGCGCCATCGACGGTGTCTACATTGCCCGCGAGGAGCTCCTGAGCCCAACGATGAACGGCCGCCAGATCCCTCTGAATAAGACGCCCGCAAGCGCGTCCCGCCTCGCGTGGACCCTGCGTGAGCCCATCGGCCCCGTCCTGGCCATCAGCGGTACGACCCGCTCCGTTGCCACAAGCGAAAAGCAACTCGACTAATCGTGACCATCGCCCTGTGTAACTTGCGGGACTGCAGCCTTTAACCATCCGCTCAACCTGATCGTCCACCAGGTGGTCCCCGCGATCGCCACGGGGTGCCCCGTGATTGTAAAACCGGCGCTGGCGACGCCGCTCTCGTGCCTCCGCCTCGTCGAGCTCGTCCACCAGGCCGGCCTGCCGGCCGGCTGGTGCGAGGTGGGCTGTCGCTGTCCACAGCACACGCTAGATCGCCCATTCGCTGACGGTGGCGCCGCTTGCGACATAGCGTAGGGCGGGCGCGCAGGCCATCGTGTGCGACACCCATGTGGCGGAGCGCATGGTGACCGACCGGCGGCTGGGCTTCTTCTCGTTCATCGGCTCGGCGCGCGTGGGCTGGATGCTGCGCAGCAAGCTGGCCCCCGGCGTGCGCTGCGCCCTCGAGCACGGCGGCCTCGCGCCGGTCATCGTCGTGGACGACGACGTGCCCAACATTATCCCCACGCTGCTGAAAGGCGCGGCCGTGGCTGTTGGCCCGGGCTCGCATCACGCACCGTACTAACCGGCAGCCGCTCCGTCCGGCACACGGGCTGCGCGCACACAGGCGGGTTTTACCACGCCGGGCAAGTGTGCGTGTCCGTGCAGCGGGTCTACGTGAACCACGCCAAGGCCGAGGCGTTCGCGCGCCGGCTGGCCGCCGCCGCGGAGAAGCTGGTGGTGGGCGATCCGAACGACAGCGCCACCGACGTCGGCCCGCTCATCGCGCCCCGCGAGGTCGACCGCGTCGACAGCTGGGTGCAGGAAGCCCGCGGCGCCGGCGCCACGCTGCTGACCGGCGGCCAGCGGCTGGCGCCGTCGCTCTACGCGCCCACCGTCCTGCTGAACCCCCCGGACAACGTTCGGTACTGCTGCTGCGCAGCAGCAGCAGCAGCAGCCCTGTGCCATTGGGTGTTGTGCCTGACCATGATATGCGCTGGCTCTTCGGTTTCTTTTTGCTACAGGATCTCGCGCGAGGAAGTGTTTGGCCCTGTCGTGGCCGTCTACGGCGTCGACGGCCCGACGGAAGCGGTCGTGCGCGCCAATGCCCTGCCCTACGCCTTCCAAGCGGCCGTCTTTGCCCATCGCTGGGGTGCGTCCGCCGCCGTCCGAGCTCGCGGTGTGATGGCCGTGCTTACGACGCAGCGACGTCGAGCGCCTGCCGGGTGAACGCGTGTGCAGAGTCGGCGCTGGAGGTGGCCCAGCAGCTGGACGCGTCCGCCGTCATGATCAACGACCACACCGCCTTCCGGGTCGACTGGTAGGAGCGGTGTCCGAGGGCGAGCGCAGTTTGTATCACGAGTCTGCTGACCACGCAGTCCGACGCGACGTGTCCACGATGCCACTCCAGGATGCCGTTTGCGGGCCGTCGGCAATCGGGCCTCGGCGTCGGCGGCATCGGGCCGACCATGCTCGATATGACCCAGGAAAAGATGGTTGTATTCAAGTCGGACGCGGTGCTCCCGTAACAATCTCCACGCAGCAAAGCAATACGGGCTGTACAGACAGATGTGGTGCATGTGGACATCCTGTTCAATCGTCCATGTCGAGGTCAAACTTGGCGTACATGGCACGCGTGGTCGTGCCCTCCAGCTCGGCGAGCCGGCCAAGCATGGCCTGGCCGGCGTCCTTGAGGTCGTTGTAGCGGTGCAGCAGGTCGATGTAGTGGGTGATGTCTTCCTCGCGGACGCGCCCCCTGGGGGGTGGCGCCACCCAAAAAGTGCGCACCTGGCGCCGTTTAGGACGAGCTCGCTAGCAAAGCCACCGAGCCTAGGCCAGCCGCCAGCATGGTACGCACCCCTGCTCGGCGCTCAGGCGCGCCTTGGTCTCCTCCAGCTCGGCGACCTCCTTCTGGAGGCGCTCGATCTCGGCGCGCACTTGGTCCGTGCGGTCGGCCTGCGTTTGAAGTCGCAGGCGCCAGACGGACAGCAAGAGGACGACGCGGAAACGAGATCAGTACAACCGGACTGTATGCGGTACGCCCGTCTTCCTGCCGCGTACGTACCATGGTTGCGTCGGCTCCTCGCTCTGTAGCCGCTGCCCGTCGTAGATCGTCACGCGCGCGTCGGCGACGCCGACGTACAATGCCGTCTGCTAACGACGCTCTCCAGCCAAGCCAAGCCCAAAGGGGGGTTGCTGTCGGTGTGCCTGAAGCAAGCGTGTTGCAGGTCTGTGGACGGGTTAGGAGGGCGTTTGTGGGCAGTTTGGAAGGGCGGGTTGGAAGAGCGGGTTGGAAGGGCGGAGGTGCGCCAGTGGTGGAGTTTGGTGGCGCAAACGTGGCGCCACGCATTTTGAGTTTTCGCGCCAAAAAAAGCGGTTTGGCGCCAAAAAAACCGCAGCGGACGGCGACGCAGCGGACGGCGACGCAGCGGACGACGGAACCTGCCACGCAGAGGGCGACGCAGAGGACGCTGGCGAAGACGACGAAGCAAAAGACATCAACGCAGAGGAAGCAACACCTCCTG
>Ga0180216_1000757_pt1 | contig 31176 bp, 35 predicted proteins | sample eDN3rd37CBELigMG_FD_128879 | JGI IMG/M metagenome (GOLD analysis project Ga0180216, IMG submission 128879) | Enriched Miracle-Growth compost microbial communities from Emeryville, California, USA - eDNA 3rd pass 37_C BE-Lig MG (version 2)... ... | reverse complement strand
TGCAGACCCTGTATGCCTCGGGGGCCGACGTCGCGGGCTACATTGGCCCGGCACTCATCCTGGGGTTTCTCGTCATGTTCTTGATCGACTCGGTGGGCGACGGCCACGGCGGCGGCCACGCGCATGCCCACGGTGCCAGCGACATCCACGCCCACGGCGTGCCGGCGCTGCCGTCGCCGTCGACGCCGCCCCCCATGTTCACCGCGTCGTTCCTGGGCCTGCTCGTGCACAATGTCGCGGACGGCATCGCCATGGGCGCCGCGTCGGCCGGCGTGAACAAGAGCCTGGAGACCATCGTGTTCCTCGCCATCATCATGCACAAGGCGCCGGCCGCGTTCGGCCTCTCCGCGCTCCTGCTGCACGAGGGCCACACGCGCAAGGTGCGCGGGCAAGGGGATGCGGCGGCGGGGTCGCTCATCGGAGCGCTTATCGCGGATGCGTTGCCGCGCGGACGGGCACGGCCGCTCTCCGCAGCGGGTCCGCTACCTGCTGGCCATCTTCTCGGCGGTGGCGCCAGTGTTGTCGCTGTTCACGTACATTGTGCTCGGCTCGGTGCACGTGAGCCTGCCCAAGAACGTCTGGACGGGCCTGGTGCTCCTCTTCTCGGCGGGCTCGTTTCTGTTTGTGGCTGCCGCCCACGTGCTCCCGGAGATCCGCCGCGAGCGCGCCACGGACCAGGACGACGCCTTTGCGCTCGGCCGGCCGGCCTCCCGCTGGACGCTCTCCGCCTCCCAGGTAGGCCGCCGGCCGGAAGGCCGACCCGCGCAACACGACGCTAAAAAACCGACTCGGCTGCGGCGGACGCATTCTGTCCCCGACGCCAGCTGCGCACGGTCGCGATCGTCTTGGGGATGCTGACACCGCTGTTGCTCACCAACCACGGCCACGACCACGGCGGCGGCGGCGGCGAGGCCGGACACGACCACGCCCACGTCCACGACTAGCACGCAAGTGTGAACTGTTGTGCCACAACCGTTGTGATGTATTTCTACACAGCGTCCGCGGGGCGCGCAACTGTACAGCATCCGGCCAGGTCGGCGGGCCAGCTAAACAAAGGTTTGTGCGATGCGACTAGAAGATCACTTGGTGCCGGAAGTGGGTCTGCAGCTTGTTGGCCTTGACGCCAACCTTCATGTCCCACGCGGCCAACCGGCTGCGGTAGGTCTGCACGTCGCGCTTCACCACCGCCGGCTGCTTGGTCCAGCCCAGCGCGCGGTACTGGCTCATCAACGACGCCACCAGCACCGAGTCACGGGTCTACCCCGCGCCACGACGAACGCAGCGACGCCCATGCATACGCTGTGTGTGAGCCACGCGGCGCGCACCAACGCCGGGGCAGCCCGACCGCGCCCGCACCTCTGGCGGGCGGAACTTTTGCTTGTAGTAGCGATTGAGCGCGCGGTGGCCCAGCCGCACGCCGCTCGGCAGGATCAGCTCGGTCTCGTCCTCGGTGATCACCGCGCTGCACCCCGATGACCGAGCGCTTCCGAGAGCAGACACCGCCACGGGTTAGCGATGGGCCGCACACAGCCTATGGTGCGGCGCGGCGGCGTCGACGCACGCGACTTCATCGCCCTCGCGCAGCTCCTCTGTGCCGTCGTTGTCGGGGTAGCTGGGCCGGAAGTCGTAGTAGTCGCTGTACTCGAGCTCGGCGTCGCCCTCGTACGCCATCTTGCAGTGGCCTTTGTCGATCTGCGCCCGCGGACCCACGCAGTGACTCGGGGGCGCACCGACCCGCGTCAGCGCGATGGGCAGGGCGCATCAGCGGCGCGGTGGCACGCGAGCACCGACCATGTGCTTCTGCACGGCCTCCAGCGAGTGGAACGTGCGACCGCGGCCGTTGCAGTGCAGGCAGATGTTGCCGACCGAGACCTTCTCGCCCAGGTACTGGATAAGGCCCGGCAGGTCGACCACGTACTCCATGTCTGGCACAAAGAACGAGTGCTCCCGTGCCATGTGCTGCATGTTGCTGTGCCCGCCGGACGCTCCCGACGCCAGCTCCCGCGGATGCGGTTGTCAGCCCCGTCCAGGCGCCGTCGGCAGGCCCCCCCGCGCTCGCGCTCCGCACCGGTCCAGCGTGCCCGAGTCCTTGCAGCAGAAGAGGCACTCGCTCGGCTTGAGGAAGCGGGCGTTGGCGATCTTTTGGTCGATGAGCGCCAGCTCGTCCTCCTCCGTCAGCTCCTGGCCGGGCTCGGCGGTCGCCGATAGCGCCGTCACCTGGTTGGCCAGCCGGGCCAGCACGTCCGCCTTGACGTTGCGGGGCTTGGCCGGCTCGCTGGCCGAGACGCCGTAGGCCGACGCGCCCATCGACGCGACGACCGCGCCCGACGCCGCCGCATACGCCGGCGTCTCCGTCGCTGGCGTCTCATCGACGGGCATGGCCTTGGCCGCCTCGGCGTGGGCCACCGCCGGAGCGGCCGTGGCCGGCTCGCCGTCCTGCGCCTTCTTCGCGGCGTTCTCGCGGTGGCGGTTGGAGAGCAGGTGGTTGTTGTACGCGTTCTCGGTGGCGTACGATTTCCTGGAAACGCGTGCGCGCCACGGCGATTGCGCAAGTGCGCGTCAGGCGTTATCGCGCGGCACCGGTCGGCCCCCGCGGGCCGGCGGCCGCTGTCGCACCTGCAGACGTCGCAGTAGCCGGTGTACCGGGCCTGCTCCGCCTCGAGCTGCTCCTTGGCCTGCTGGGCGAGGACGCGGGCGTTGAAGTCGTTCCGGTCGACCGGCTGCATGTTGGCGACCTTGCGCTTCAGGTTGTAGCGGTGCCAGTCGGTCTTGTAGTGGCTGCGCTGGTCGTCCGCGGAGCGGAAGGCGACGTGGCAGGTGACGCAGGTGTACATGCCCGGCCCGGCCGTGGCCGTCGGCACACCCGTCGGCTCCGCGGCCGCCATTTGTGGCTGGCACCGTCCGCCTCGGTCGGCGACCGTTCGGCGTGGCACCCGCGGCGATTCCCGCGCCCCCAACAACGGCTCCTTCGCGTCCGGCGGCTTCCCTGTCTTCTCGCGGGTCCGGGCTGCGTGTCCTGTGGGAGCTGGCGCGGCCCGGGGCGGTGCTCGGCTGCGCCGCGTCCGTCCAAAGCGCGGCGCGGCTCGCTCAGGCGGCTTACTAACACTCGCCACGTGGCGCACTGATGACGTCATATTCGGCCACGTGGCGAGGCGCGGAGGACGAGGCGGCGGCCGAGGACGCGTCGGCAGGCCGCAGCCCCCCGCCCCAGCCCCCCGCCGGCCGCCGTCTGGCGCCTGCTGGGTGCTCCCGGAAGCCGCCTCGCCCGCCGACTAGTTGCCGGGAAGGCAGACCGGACGATAGGCTGAAAAAGGGAACGGGCACGGGAGGCTGGACGAGAGCCCCCGCTGACGGGCAGACCGGCGCCGCCTGGCGCGGGGCGCGGAGCGACGATGGACAAGAACAAGGCGCTGACGAACCTGCAGAACCTGCTCAAGGCCGCCCAGCGCGAGCGCCAGCTCATTGAGCGGATGGTCTACAAGAATGCGAGCCAGCACCGAGCGGCGCGGCACCTGCAGGGCCTGCGCATGGTCGCGCGCGATCTGCGGCGGCTCGACCAGACCGTGGCGGCCGGCAGCGCGCAGGCGGACACGGCGTGGACCCTCGTCCTGGTGGTACGGCGCCGCTCCTACACCGTGCACCGCGGTGTGCGCGCGGCACTCACCACGGCAGTGAGACTCGCGTGAGCATGCGTCTTGATCAGATCTGCGCCACCATTGAGCGCGCCAGTGCGTACGTGCGGCGCCCGTCGTTCGCGCGAGGCGCCCGTGCCCGCGACACTAACATACTACATGGACTCTGTCGGCCTGACCCCTTGTTTGGCCGCTGCGTTGCCAGCTACGTGCTGGAGCTCATGTCGGGCGGCTGGTTCATGCCATACTGCATTGTGACGTTCAGCGCCCTCGCGCGGCTCCACGCCCTGCTGCGCACGGGCGCCGAGACCATCCGCGATCGGATGGTCGACGCCGGCGCGTCGTCCGAGTTCCCGTCCTTCATAGGATCGCTGCACTGGAAGGACATGGCCCGGTCGTCGCGCACCGTGGCGGCCGCGGCCAGCGTCGTCGCGCAGCGTGCGGCGGCCCAGGCGCCCGCGGTGCCCGCGCCGGCCAAGGAGCAGGGTGACGTGGTGGAGGCCGCGGTTCCCAAGCCTGCCGCGAAGGCCAAGCCGGGGCTGGCCGACGCCGACGATCTTGGTGGTACGCCCTGCGCTGACGTGCGACGCGGGACGGGTACGGCGGCTCATCTGCGCGAGGCTCGTACTTCGCTGCCGTGGTGGCTCTAGTGCCCTTGGCGCGCCCGGCGCCGGCTGGCAAGCGCAAGCGACCGTGAGACGGTCTAGCCGTCCGAATGACGCAATCAACACCACGGGCCGCGCGACTGTGCTCGCGCCGGCCGGCGCCGACAATGGCGGCTCCGCGGCGTATGCGGTGCAACGAGCGCCCGCGGCACGAACGGTGCACCTGCCGCGCCCTACGGCACAACACCAGTTTCTGCTGTACAAGGCTGTACAATGGACGATCAATGCAACGACAAGCCGGCCAGGGCCTGCTCCAGTCGCTCGTGCATTCGCCAGAGCTGGGCGGACGGCGTCGTGTCCGAGGTCTGCGCCCGCGCCGCCACCACTGGAACGCCGGGCTGGTTAGCGCGCATAGCGTGCCAGGGTGAAGACTGCTCTAGACGCACCGCCGGCGGCGCCGGCATCAGGTCGACGACCGCCTTGGCCAGCGCGGCGACAAGCCGCGCCACCGCCACGGGCCCGTCCGTTTGACTCGCCTCGTTCGCCGCTAGCCGTGCGACAACGGCTTTGTCCGCACCTCGGACGGGTTAGACGGGCGAAGCCGACCCAGAACGGACGCAGGACAGCGACGTGCAGGACAGCGACGTACCCTGGAAGACGCTCGCGTCAAAGGCACCGGCCATCTGCGCCAGGGCGGTGACCACCGCAGGGTCGTTCGCGATGGCGCTCGGCTGCGCCTCGGCCAGGGCCAGCAGCACGCTAAGCGCGATCAGCAGCTGCGACCACGCACCGGCCACGACACCCGCGAACTGCGCCTGCAGCCGCTGGGTACACCAGCGCGCCAGCCACGCCGGCACGCCGCGCTCCAGCAGCGTCGCCCGCATCTTGGCGTCGTCGGTCATGTGGAGCAGCGCCGGCGCCAGCATGCCCGGCCAGTCAATGTCGGTGGCCCTGCCACCGTGAAACGAGCGCGCGCGGCCCGTTGTGTGCATGGATGAGCGACCGGTGCCTCGCATCGCCGCGGCAGTCAGGCGGCACCCCGCTGGACGTACGGCGACTCCATGGCGACGGCCAGGATGGCCGGCAGGATGGCGGCGACCTCGTTCCGCAGCGCTGTGCTCTCCTCGGCCAGCCACGCTGCCAGCACGCGCGTCGCGGCGAGCACCAACGGCGTTATCGCCGCCGCGCCGCGTCCCTCCAGAACATAGTCCGACTGGCCGCGGCCCGTCACGCACGGCGAAGGGACCTGGTCAGGACGAGCAGGTTCACTGTCCCGCAGGGGTGGCGCGGGGTGCCCACCTGCCACCAGTCCAGCAGGAAGCTAGTGACGGCGCCGAAGGTGTTGTTGAGCAGCGTGTGCCAGCGCAGCAGCACCTCGGCCGGGAGCGCGGCGAGCCGCGTCGTGGCCGCGGGCGCCGGCAGGCCGTAGGCGGGGCCCCGGCCGCCGGCGGGGCTGCCATCGTCCGCCACCAGCCACACAATGAACGTCTCGAGCATGCGGCACGCCGCGGGCAGCACGTCCGCCGCGCGCTCGTCGCGCGCCGCGCCGGGTGCGTCCTCCATGCACAGCCGGACCTCGATGCACGCGAGGTTCAGCAGGAGGTCGGCAAACTTGACCCGCTCGGCGTCGGTGGCCCCGTCGCCGAGCAGCCAGCCTTCCCCCAGCTCCGGCAGGAGGATCGCGCTCAGCGCCAGCGCGTCGTTCCGCTTGGCCCGGTCTGAGGGAGCCGCGAGCTTGCGCGTGGACGCACCACATTCAGTGTGCCGGTCCAAGGGCATGGGCCCAGGGCGCACCGCACAGCGACCGTACCGACGCGGTTCGAGAGCACGGTTCGCAGGCCAGTGCGCAGGTCCGCGGGCCACGCCGTGCCCAGCGTTCGCATCAGCGCGGGCGCCGGGGGCGGCGCGGCCTCAAAGAGAACCTGGGCGCAGGGCACGAGCGTGTGCAGGACGCGAAACTTGAAGAGGCCCTGGTCGCGCGCGAACGCGGCCGCCAGCGGCGGCAGCGCGCGCCACAGCGCCGCCACCGTGGCCGCGTCGTGCACCAGCGCCTCCACGACACTCCCTGTGGCATACGTGATCAGAAGCACACACACACGATGGGTTTGTTAGAAGTGGGCCCGCGCTCGTGGCGGGCCGGCCTGCCTGCGGACATACGATCCGCGCTCGTGAGCACGTTGCAGTGCAGCGAGAGGAGCGCGTCCACGCCGGGAGAATCTGCTGCAACGCTAGGCTCTGGCGGAACAGCGTCAACGACGTCAGTCGACGCGTACACAATGATCCCTAGCGGTGAAGCCGTCCGTACCGGGCTGTGCCGCGCCAAGCCAGGCCGCCAAGGCCTGCGCCGCGAAGCGCAGGCAGCCGTCGTGGGCGAGCCGCGCGACGCCCGCCGGCGTCGCGGACATGCCGAGCAGGCACCGGGCCAGGTCGGTACACAGCTCTGCATACGCGGCGTCGGTCGCGCTGCCGCCATCGCCGCCGCCGCCGCCGCAGGGTGATCGCGGGGAGGCAGCCACGCACGTTAGCCAAGGCTGCCAAACCGACAGCCGCCAAGCATCAGCGGAGACCTACTGGGTCTGCAGCAGCTGGGCAACCGTCCGGGCCTCCCGCAGCACGTCGGCCGAGCCGGCCAGCTCGGGGTACGCACAAAACGTGACGAGCACGCTGGTGGCCAGCGTCCGCAGCGCGTGCGTGTCCAAGTCGGGCTGCGCCGCCTCTGCCAACGCCAAGTCGTCCCGCGACTGAGCGCGGCGCGCGGGCAGCGTTAGCACGGTCGTCCGCCTGCTGTGGCCCGCGGGCGGCTGGCTGTACCGGCCACCAGGAGTTTGTGCAGCCACGGGAACGGCATGTGCTCGTGGACGGCGCGCACGGCGGCGGCGTCGGTCGCGTCGACGAGCTTGACGAGCACCATCATGGCCACGAAGCGCTCCTCGTCGCGCCGCGCCGACCGCAGCAGGTCGAGCGTGGCCTGCAAATTCCGGCCGCCATTGCCACCCGCGGCTGCCGGCGGCCCCGGGGGCACGCGGCTTCCCGTCGTGGGCGCCGCGGCCGCGGGCGCAGCGCCGTCCGCCGCGGGCGCGCCGACCTCCCCCTTGTCCGCCATAGGTGACGTCATCGTGGCGAGTGTGACGTCACGAGGACGCACTGCGTGACGTCACAGAGAACGCGGGCTCTCCGTCCCTTTTTTTTCCTTTTTTTTTGTGGGCCGCGAACGCCGACGAACGACGATGGCGCTCCTGCTTCGTGCCGCCACGTACGCCCGCGCCAGGCACGAACGCTGGCCGCCGGTGACAGTGCTGCTGACAGAGTTGCAATGCCCGGTGAAGCCGCGGTGGTGCTCGCTCCGGCACGCTAGCCTTGCCCGCGCGCCGGCGCCCGCCGCCGCCGTGCTCCGCCGCGCCACGCCGCGTACGCGCCGGGGATAGCGCACGCGCCGCGGGACGAGCATGTCTCTTCGCTTGCTCACTATGGACACACGCGCATGTGGCGACGTTTTGTGCGCTTTTTTTCCCGGAAACATAGCGACCGCCGTGGTGCGCCTGCAGCAGCGGGACGCCGCGACCGCGTCGGCCGCGCAGCAGCAGTCGCCGCTGGAGCGCAGCAAGGCGCTGAACCGCCCGCTGTCGCCGGACCTGAAAATCTACCAGCCGCAGCTCACCTGGGTGCTTTCGGGCGCGTACCGTGTGTCCAGCGTCGTGGCCACCACCGGTGCGTCCAGGGGCGGTCCGGCGGCACGCCGGCAGGCGCACCATAGCTGATCCCCACCGGTCCTCGCTGCGCTGCGCGGGTGCGGGCTGCCCTCGCCGCAGGCATCTTTGCCTCGGCCATCACGTACGGCGTGCTCTCGCACGACCTGATGTACTACGTCTCGGCCATCAAGAGCCTGAACCTGTCGCCGACCGCCGTCTACCTGGCCAAGTTCACCGTGGCCTTCCCGGCGTCCTACCACGTCTGGAACGGCATTCGGCACCTGGTACGTTGGCAGCCCCGGCGCGCGAGCTTAGCGAGAGTCGATTGTGCGGACGCTAACTTGGCCTGCGTACGGACCGCCGCGCCGAGGGGCGCGCAACAGGCGTGGGACACTGGGCGCTTCTTCACGCTGCCGCAGGTGTACGCCACCGGCTACATCGTGCTGGGCCTGACCACCGCGTCGGCAGCGTTCCTGGCCTACCTGTAAATGTTGTCGGACCGGAGCGACGCTGGTGTCTGTGCGGCCTTGAATACAGTAAACCTCCCAAGTACACAGAAGGTGCCATGCGACCGTGCTAGCCTCGCCTGTGCACGCGGCATAAACGCGGTCGAGGCAGTGCGCCACCTCGCCACAAAAAGACGCTATCCTCTGCGGCGTATACAGCATTGAGACGGCGCATGTCCACGACCGTTTGCCAGCCGGCCAGAATGGCGGGCGTCCACTTGCTGGACCTCGTTGCGGCCACGGCCCAACCGGCGCAGGGCGAAGGACGGCGGGGCGGGCGCAACGCGCGGCTCGGCATGGCGAGGCCTGCCGCACGACAGCGCGTACACGTCGGCGTTGGGATCCGCCACGCCGCACGTCGCCAGAGTATCATCCACGATATCGCGGGTGGATGTGCCGTCGGCCATGAACACCGCGGTGGGCAGTGGGCAGCGGTCGGCTCGGAGAATGCTACGCCGCCGCCCTTGCGCAGGTCGCCCTTCCACAGGTGCTCTTTGGGTGGCGACGATGTGGACGCCGTCGACGGCGATGGGATGCCTCGCGACGGACCGGCTTGAGCTGCACCAGCTGCGCCGGACCCTTGTCGAGGAGGTAGGAGAACAGTTAGGATCGCTTGAAAGTATTTCGACGTCACGTTCAGCGTCAGGTGAGTAGTAGGATTTCTATGATCCTGAAGCAACTACTCAGGTGGCACCGCGTCACGTTGGCGCGCAGTACGTGTTTCGGGCACGCCGGCACTGGTTCCGAGAGAGTGGTATAGTAGCAGTACTTGATGCGCCCGTCATGACATCCCAAAAGGTGCCGGTTGAGCACAACGGTGCATCGCGGCCTGATCGAGCAAGAGCGCTTCGCGTTCCGCGCCCAGGGTACGTGTCGGGATGGTGCACCAGTTGCAGGTTTGACCTGCATGAAGAGCGCCACGGCACTGGCGACTTGCGCACAGCGCCGGACGCACCAGCGCATATGTCACCGTGCTCGCCAGCAGGCCGCAGGCCATATCGAGTGGGTCCCTTGCGTTCCCGTCACCCCAACAATCCTTAGAAACCATCCACCCAGCGGCGCGCTGGCTTCTGCCGCCCCGTAAGGGACGGTATGCCAGCTTGTCGATGGAATACCCTGTGCACACTGTCTTGTATGTTTCTGTGGCGCATGGCACTCGCGTTCTCTTTAGCGTCAATATACCAATACCAATACTGCCACACACCGTGCAGTATCCATGCAGCAACCTGGCACGCAGCCATGCACGCAGCCATGCACGCAGCCATGCACGCAGCCATGCACCCCCCGTTCCAAGGGGGCCGCTAGCGAGGTCACGGGAGGCGCGCAAGTTTGGCTGAACCGCGGCCGAACTGGGTGAACAGCGGCAGAATCAGGTGAACAGCGGCAGAACAACGGCAGAACATTTCTTTCGCTGCTGCTGCTCCCTAGCTCCGCCGCCGCCGCCGCCGCCGCCGCCGCGATGGTGCGTCTGCCCGCCCGCCTTCATCGCCGCCGCCTGCCTGCCGGCCTGCTCCGCCTGCCAGCAGGCTAACAACCGTGCTTTTTTTCTCGTCCCCTCTCGTGCGGCTGTGGTCCACGGCAGGGTGCCACGCCGCGCTTCCCGTACCCGCACTGGGTCTGGTCCCCCGCCGGCGGGTGGTGGCCCGAGCCCAAGAACTGGCGCAGCAACACCGCCGTCGCCTTCCTCGCGGCCGCCGCCACCGCCGGCACCATCTGGTACTACTCGTCCAAGATTGAGGTGCGCGGGACGCCGCGCGGCCGAACGTCGCTGACGGGGACGGACCGCTGACCTTGCGCATGGCGCCCGCTCCTGGCGGGTCCGCGTGGCTGCCTGCAGTTCAAGCCGCAGCAGCGCACGGTGCAGGTACGGCGGTTGCCTTGCGCACGCAGGGGCGTGGCCGCCGCATCTTGCGAGCTAACGGCGTCAGTCGGCCGACTCCCGTCCTCGCGCCCTCTCGCGCAGGCCACGAAGGCCCCTGCGGCGCACCACTAGAGAACGCGACGCGACTGTACAAAGTTACCCCTTCTGCTGGAATGGATGCTATAATAGTGTGCTGCAGGACGCATTACAAAGCGTACAAGTTCGAACATGCCCAAAGAAAGGTTGAGGTGCGCGGGGTTGCATACTTTACATAATTGGCTGGATTGCGACGGCACGAACAGACTATCGCATTGATACGCGCGCGCGCGCGGGCGCGTCACGACCAAATGTCGCGCACGTAGCGCCGCTCCGCGGCCATCCGCTGCAGCTCGGCCTGCGCGCCCGCCGTGCCGAGCCGCTTGGCCAGCACTTCGGTGAGGGCGGTGTGGACGCCCGCTGCCATGGCCGTGGCGTCGCTGGAGCACATGGCGAACCCCTCCCACGCAGCTTGGGCGTGTCAGCGGCGTCTGCTGCGGCCTGGGCTCACCGGGGCGGCGCGGCGCCGTACCCGCACACAAACACGCGGGCCTGCGGGTGCGAGAGCACCTGCTCGTCGAGCGCGGCGGCCTCCGCCACCAGGGCGGCCTGCACGTAACCGGTGTACTCGGGCGGCGTGAGGGGGCCGGCCTCGCGCGAGAACGCGACCACCAGTCGGCTCAGCGTGCCGTCCCTTCACACAACACGCGGCAACCGGTCGCCTTCCCCCCGGCGCATGAGCCGCCAGCCACGCCGCGCAACGCGCCCCGGCGTGCGGTGCACGCACCGCTGCAAGCCCTCAAACTCGGTCTGGAAGAGGTAGTCGTCCGCGCGCCGGCGGCAGCCGTAGACCATCCAGCACGGCGCAGCGGCCACGCCCGGGTTCTGCGCCAGCTGCTGCCGCCGGCGCTGCAAAAAGGCCACAAACGCACCGCCGCCGGTGCCCGGCCCGATCATCACCACCGGCGCCGTGAGGTCCGCCGGCGGTGCAAAGTCCGTGGCCGGCTTGCAGAACGCCGGCACCGGCAGCGGCTGCGGCAGCGTCACCCAGCCGTCGGCGCTGGCAAAGCCCTCGTATCGAGGGCGCAGCCGACAAGACGGATGTTAGGCACGTGCAACGCTTTCCTGCCTGTGGCAGGGCTGGGCAAGTACCTGGCGAGCTTGCGCCCAACTGCAGCGGCGATCAGGTCGTCGAGCCACGTCGTGCACAGGCCGGGGACGGTCGCGCCGGCGCCGGTAGTGTAGTGCACCACGTTGAACGCGACCGTGGGGGCGGCGGGCGCGTCCTCGGGCGCCACGGTGACCGTGTAGGGGCGCGGCTGCAGCGGCATCCCATGCTCGCAGAGCGCGCCGAGCGGCAGGTCGCAAGACGGCAGCGCGGCCAGGAGGTCCAGCAGCGTCGGGCGGGCCAGCCGCAGGGCATTGTAGGCGCCCGCACCTGCCAGATCGCCCCCGCAGCGCCGGGCGCCACGGACGTCGCCGAGGTGAGCAAGCAAAAGAGCGGCGCCGCCACCGCCGCCGCCGCCGCCCGCCCGCCGCACACTACGCCGCGTACCATGCCGGCTGCACAGGTAGTAGAGCACCATTTTGTCGCGCGTGGCGCTGCAGTGCTCGGCCATCACGCGCAGCAGCGACTTTTTGGCCATGCCGCGCAGGTCCAGCGCGTACGTGAAGAGGTCGCGGACGGTGCACGGCTGGCGGATGTGCGCCGGCAACCCTGCAGGTGGGCCGGGCAAGCAGACAGAGGCACCTCCTGCTTAACACTGCTGGACGCCCTATGGCCCTCATCCTCGGTGAACCATACCGACGGCGGCCTCGGGCACGTTGAGCAGCGAGAGCGTCATCACCTGAGGGGGACCCCGGCCAGCGGCGCGCGCGCTGCCTGCGTCAGCCTGCGGTCGCCAGGGTACCAACCTGCGCACTGTCCATGCGCTCGCACCCTGCTGCCATCGAGGCGCAGCCGCGCCAGAAGGGCGTCCACGGTGGCCGCGTCGTTGGGGCACACAACGCCGATGGCGTCGCCCGGCTGGTACGCGCCATCCGGCGGCAGCGCAAAGCGGACGGTCAGCGTCCGTTTCATCGCCGTCGGCGACGTGAGGCAGCGCGCCGCGGTGATCGCCACGCGGCAGGGCCTGCAAGCGCAGAGGCATCGAGCTCGAAAGACGTCCGGATCAGCCCACGGTGCATGCGAACGCCACAGGCGCGCGGCTTGCGCAGCGTACGCCAAGGCCGTTGCGTCGGCCCACGCCCGGCCGCCGCCCACGGCGTCGGTCCAGCCAAAGTAGCGCGCGGCGGGGTCCGCGGGCGGCGTGGCGGGCGGATCCGAGAGGGTCACGGCCAGGTAGGACCCGGGCAGCCGCGCGACGCCGGTCACCTTGCCGTCGGGGAAGGCCGGGTCCGGGAGCGCGGGCGGATGCGCGAGCGCCGCCCACGCCGGCGCCGGCACCGGCGCGTCGCTCGCGAGCGCCGTGGCCGCGAGCCGGTCGGCGACCGCGCTCGGCGTGGTCTCGGCCGCTTTGGCCGGCGCCGCGGGCGCGGCCGCGGGCTCGGCCGCCGGTGTGGCCGGTCGCCGACCCAGCATGTCGTCCAGCGCCGGCCACAGCTTCTCCAGCCACGGGTCGACCACGAGGTTCAGGCCGACCGCGTCGTCGGCCACGCCGCGCGGGTAGAACTCGCGCGCGCCGAGGTCCTTGACGCGGGCCGAGATGCGCTTGCCGCCGTTGGCAAAGTTTTCGTAGTTGGTGTCGCCCAGCGCTGCCGTGTAGGCCGAAGCACGGGCGAGGCTTGCATGCGCCGCGTGAGCGTTTGGGCCATCTCGACGCAGCGTCGCCGCCCGATGCTGGCATACCGAGCATGGTGAACTGCAGGTGGCTCAGCGCGCCGTCGGCCATGCGCCGCAGCGCGCGCGCAAACTTGCCGGCATTGTCGGGGTAGTCGCCGTCGCCGGTGGTGGAGCAGATCATGACCACAACTGTGGGGCAGGCGTTCGGGAAGCCGACCTAAGGGGGGTGCGCCCATACCACGCCCGCTGGGCGTCTCCTACGCCGCGATAAGTCCCGGCGGGATGCATGCACCCCGCTGCCGGCTGTCGCTCGCGCACCTTCTCGTAGTCGTTCATGGCCGCGCACTGCACGTTCTTGTAGCCGCGCGATGCCGCCTCCAGCTGCAGGTCCTTGGCGATTTGCTCGGCGTTGCCCGTCTGCGAGCCGTACAAGATCAGGAAGCTCTCGGCCGTCATGGTGGCGGCGGCAGAACGGCAGGCCGGCCGCCTCCCAACAAGCCAATCGGCAAGAAAACGCAAATAGCACAAGGCACGCAGGCGCAAGTAGGAAGCAACGGCTGGTCCACTCAAGGCCGGAGCCCGGCGTCGGCGGCTCGTAGGGCCGCGGCGGTCGACGAGCTCCACGGCCGCCACGTGCAGAGGGGATGCCACGCGTTTCGAAATCGGCCGCCTCCGACGTGCCCGATGTCCCGCTGACGCCGCTCCGTGGGGACCCTCAGAGCAGCAAGCGAGGCGGGGGCAGGGCTTCGACGAGGGCTTAAAGGCGGCAATTGGGCGGCGGGTAGGCGTCCGAGGCCGCGCTCGCGGTCGCTCGCGGTCGCCCCACGCGGTACTTTTTTGGCGCGAATGTGACGCAATCACTTCTGGCGGCGATGACGTAGCACGCCGCACTGGATGACGTAGTATTATTAAGGGAATGACGTCATGAATAGGGTGACGTGTACGCTCGCAGTGGGTGACGTGGCGACGCAGCGGCGATGACGTGGCAGATCTCACGGATTCCGACGGCCTCCGTCCAGCGTACGGTGTTTTCCCTGCGACGGACGGCGCGCCGACACGCGCGCGCCCGAGCGACCCAGGCCGCCGCCATGGGCATCCTGGACTTCCACGAGCAGCTGGGCTTCTACGCCCAGTACCACAACAACCGCGTCAACCAGGTCATCCACATGATCTTTGTGCGTGGGGAGCAAAACCGCCGTTATCGCGACGCGGGCGCGACACGGTGTGGCTGACGCGCGTGTGCGTGGCGGGCGCGGGGCGGGGCGGTGGGGCGGGGGGCGGCGTGTCTGCGTGCGGTGGGACCGCGTCGCAGGTGCCCATCATCCTGTGGACCGGTGCGTCTGCAGGGCCGCGTCGGACGCGGCGCCGCCGCGCGCCGGCAGGCGCTAACGCGGGGCCGCAACTGTCGACTGCCCCGTTTGGCCCGACCCGGCAGCGCTGCTGTGGTGCACCTTCACCGGCCCGATCGCCGATCTGTCGTTCCTGCCCAAGTGGGCGCCGCCGCCGAACCTCGCCTTCTTTGTCGCGGTCGTCTACAACACGTACTACATCCTCCTCGAGCCCGTGGCCGGTGTACGGTGGCGCGGGCCGCACCGGAACGCCGCCGTCGCGGCCGCACGCGTGCTCACCGCGTGCCGCCCGCCGTTCGCGCCCTCGCGGCCCCGCTCCCGTGCAGCTGCTCTACGTGCCCTTCCTGAGCGGCCTCCTGTACGCCGCCAACGCGTTCAGCGCGTACCCGAACGCGGGCTACATTGCCCTGGTCATCCATGTGTTCAGCTGGATCATGCAGTTCTACGGCCACGGCAAGCACGAGAAGCGCAGCCCGGCCCTGCTGGACAACCTCGTCCAGGCGCTCGTGCTCGCGCCGCTGTTCGTGTGGCTCGAACTCCTCTTCCTGCTGGGCTACCGGCCCGAGCTGCACAAGAAGATCGACGCCGACGCCAAGAAGGCCATCGCCGACTGGCGCGCGGGCAAGGGCAAGGTCAAGTCCAAGTGAGCGCGAGGCAGCCCGCCGCCGCCCCACGGTCGGGCGCGCCGGTGCGCGGCGATCCGTCGTGTCATCCACCCGTTCGTTCGCGGTGCTGTTTTGTGTCCCTGTTCTCGCCCCGCAGAATACATCGTACGTGTCCGAGCGCGTTTTCTGGACGCGCTACATGCGAACGTGGTAGATGGCGGCAATCCGGCTTGCCTGTACACTGTCCGGCACCGGCCCAACGCGGCGCGGCCCAACGCGGCGCGGCCCGCCGCGCGCCTACGTGGAGGGAGCGGCCGGCGTGCTCGCGAAGCGCGCCTTGCCGACCTCGTTGATGACACAGATGTGCGTCAGGTCGCGGTAGTGCTCGTTGTAGTCCAGGCAGTAGCCGACCACGAACAGGTTCGGGATGCTGAACCCGACGACTGTGCGGCCGGACCGACATGCGCAAGCGTCGAGAGGCCCCGGTTAGCCCAGCACTATCCCGCCCCCACCAGCCCGCACCGGCGTATGCGCCGCCGCACAGTCCGGCACGTAGCCGTTGGAGGCCGGCGTGCGCTTCACCAGGAGGCTCGCGAAGCGGACGCGGCTCACGCCGGCGCCCTCAATGTGCTTGAGCAGCGTCACGGCGCTCCGGCCCGTGTCGACAATGTCCTCGACGATCAGCACGTCCTTGCCGCGCAGCTTGCTAATGTCCAGGCCCGAGACGGCCACCGCGCCGGTGCTGTGGTCGTCCACGTAGCTCTGCAGCCGCACAAACTCGACCTGCAGCGGCACGGGGTTGGCGCGCTCGACGTTCAGGCGGCAGACGGCCTTCCACAGGTCCGAGTAGAACGCGGCGCCGCCCTTGAGCACGCACAGCGCGACCAGCGGGCCCGTGCTGCCGTCGAGGATGTCGCGAGCGACCTGCTCGATACTGTGTCACCCCCCCGAACCCGTCGCGCACGCACGGAGCCAGCTCACCCCCCCACCACGTCAGTGGGCGAGGTCGCGTGGCGGCGGGGCCTGTCGCCGGCGGTCCGAGGTGGTCCGCCGTACCGGTCTAGGATGAGGCCGTGCGGGATGAGGACGTGGGAGACGGTGTCGGCGTAGTGGCGGGGCAGCGGGAGGAGGGCGGCCGGGATGTGGGTGGCCGGGTCGTCGGGGACGACGATGCCCGTGAGCTGGGGCGCCATGGCTGCGTCCGACGGCCGCGTCGCGTCCACCGCGTCAGCCAGGGCACCGCACCAAATAAGTCTGCCACTGCCAACCCGCGTGCCAACCGGGCCACGGGCTTGACAAGGCTCGCTCCCCTGAGGGATGTCGGCAGCTATACATGTACACCGGGCCCTCTACATGCTGTACACGTCCGCTATATACATCCACGCCAGCACATCCGCGCCACCATGCACTCGCAGCAAGGGCGCCTAGGGCGCGGCTGGATCGAACCAGAAGCTCACCGAGAAGCTGACGGTGAGCGAGCGGACGTGGTGCCACCATCCGCGCGGGATGTACAGCAGGTCGCCCGGCCGCAGCACGCAGGACCACGCCCGCGCCCGGGTAAAGTCCGGCCACGTCGCCGCGGCGTCCGGCGCCTCGACATCGACCTGGCTCGTGTTGGCCAGCAGCGGGGCGTCGTGCGGGTACAGGAACGGCGTGTCCGCGGGCGCGTAGAGGCGCACGTACTTGTAGCCGACCACCTGTGCCAGCAGATTGTCCTGCGGGTCCGTGTGCAGCGGCGACACCGTCCCGCGCGGGCCGAACCACGCGTTGATGCGCACCTCGGGCAGCGGCGCCGCGTCATCCTCCGCGTCTGCCTCGCGGCGGCCGCGCTTGGCCGGCGGCGGCTCGGCCGGGTCGGGGACCCGCACGGCAAAGCAGTAGTCCGGGATGGCAATGTCCCGGCGCAGCTCCGGGACCTGGTCAAAGAGCTCGTGCTGCGCGAGGTAGCCGACGTCGGCCGCGCCGTCCGCCAGCAGGTACGTCTCGACAAAGTCGCGGAAGCGCAGCAGCTTTTGCGACCAGCCGGCGTCGGTGTACCGCGCGCCCAGCTCGACCGGCACCGTGCGCTCGCCGGCCAGGCGGCACAGATAGGCCAGGTCCGTCCACGGCCGCTCGGCGCGCGCCGGCCAGTGGTCCAGACAGCCCGTCAGCATGGCGGGCGTCTGCGGCTGGAGGCACAGCGCTTGGAAGGTGTCCACCCCTGGCGCCGCGAGCTCCGGCACCGGCCGGCCGTGGGCGCCCGCGCCGGCGGCGACCTCGGCGACCAGAACGTCGATGGCGGCCTGCTGGTCCGGCGGCACCGCAAGGCGCTCCGGCAGCGTGCCCGCTCGTTCCGCGCCTGCCGCGAGCGCCTGCATCTCTGCCAGCACCGCCTGCACGGCGCCGCGGTCCGGCGGCGCGCCCAGCAGCAGCGCCTTGTCCAGCCACTCGATCGCGCGCCGGATCGCCTGCAGGGGCGCCGCCTCGGGTCCGTTTCCGGCCTCGTCCGCGGCGGCGACGGCGGCGGCGACGGCGTAGAGCTCTCGCCACCGCAGCGGCACGGCCTGCCACGGCCCGCGGTGCAGCCGCTGCCACGCCCAGTCGGCCACGGCGGGCGCCATGCCGGGGCGGCCCAGCAGCGCGATCGCGGCGTCGTAGTCCACGCCGCCGTCGGCGTCGGCGTCCGCGTTGGCTTCGTCGTCATCGTCGTCGTCGTCGGCGGCGGCGTCGGGCAGCAGCGGCGGCTCCCGCGGCGGCGGCAGCGCCCGCAGCGCCGCGTCGCGGAGCGCCGCGAGCCGCGCCGACGCCATCCCAGAAAACGAAACGACGCCACCGATTTTGATTTGCCGTGTGATCATGGGCCAACCGCCCGGGCGGCCTGACCCCACCGCTGGACGGAATGCCGTAAGGTGTATTGTGCATCGCTCCAGCAAACATGGCAAGTACAGGGGCAATTTCTTTCTACAGGATAGGAAGCAGCGACGGCCGCCGCCGCTCACTTCTTCTTCTTGCCAGCCTTATCGGCAGCGGCGGTGTCCTTCTCCTTCTCCTTCTCCTTCTCCTTGCCCTCTTTCCCGTCCTTGGTGGCCTCCTTGCCCTCCTTGGCGGCGTCCTTGCCCTCCTTGGCGGCGTCCTTGTCCTTGGACTTTTCGCCGTCCAGCTCGGCCTCCGCGTCGCGGTTCGCGAGCTGGCCCCGCAGCGCCCCCCAGCTACTATGCAGCACCCGCGCATGAGCCAGGCGCCCCCCAACGGCGCCCGCAGAGCGGCCGCGGGCCGCACCTTGTTGTTGATCAGGTTGTGGAGGGCGATCACCGACCGGATGAGGCTGGCCAGATAGAGCACCATCAGCTGGTCGTTGGCGTTCACCGAGAACGACGTCACCAACGACTGGACGTTCAGGTTCGGCAAGAGGTTGAAAATGTCCTGCAGGTTGTGGATGATCTCGTGGTTGATCGGCAGCACGCCCGCGACCACCTGTGGCCGGGCGCAGAGCCGGCCATCGACGGCGGGGGTTAGTGACGTGGACGCTGCCGGTCACCCCTACGCGCGCTCATGCGCATGCCTTCTGCAGGTACGCCTGGATGTCCTGCAGCCGCGTCTGGAGGCCCCGCAGGCTGTTGATCTGCTCGGTTATCCTTGTGGACAAGGACCCCGCGGCTGCGTCCCCCCCCCCACGGCAGCGACGCGAGTACACGTCGTTTGTAAGTCCGCCTGGGCGAAACATATCGCCACCGCAGCGCGTCTTACCGTTGTCGGTCACGTCGCGCAGCAGATGCTCCACGCCGATCTCCTCGGCCTCGGCCGCCCGGACCTCGGTGGGCACGTGGTTGAACGTCCGGCTTGCTTGCGTCCCGTCCTGCGTGGCGAGCAGCGTTGTGGGCAGCCCAAGGGCTTTCTGGTTAACGTCCGTCTTTCGCCGTACGCTCGCCGATGAGGTACGTACATCCTTGATCTCCTCCACGGCAAAGTAGGCCTTGGTGGGCAGGCCCAGGTCGCTCGGCTTCACGTCGACAATGACCAGGACCGAGTTGGGGGCGTAGCGCCGCACGACGTCGTTGATGGCCATGTCGGACGTCCGCAGCTTGGGGCCCGTGTGGTACCAGCCCACGACCTTTTCGCGTGCTGTGGCGCGAGCGGCGCCCCGGCGCAAGCGAACACCCACCCTGGTTACTATCGTCGGCGGCCCCGTCGCGCGTCGGCGCCGGCGGCGGCGTACCGCTGATCTTGCGGTACATGTCCCACATGTTCTCCAGGTAGTTGTGGTCAAAGTACCAAATGGACGGGTCGTTCTCGTCCTCCTCGAACGGCACTGCGCCGACGCAGGTCTCCCCCAAACCCTGCGGACATGCTCGTCAGCCGCGACCCTCGGCCAGCCGCTCGCCGAGGCGTGGCCCGTACCTGCGTAGCTGTTCGTAATGTCCAGGTTCTTGCCGACCCACTGGCCAAGCAGGACGCCGACCACGCGCCGGTTGGTATCCTGCCACACGCGCCGAGCGTCCCTGGCCGCTCGCCCCCAGCTGCGTGAGTGCTTCTGCGCGCCACGTTCATGGCGGCGGGCCCGTCCCCGACCTTGGCTTCGCGGTTGTAGTGGTCGACGACCGAGAGCAGCACGAGCGGGTGGACGACGACCATGTCCGGCTGCACCACCGCGGTGGCCGCGGAGGGGGCGGCCGTCACGGTCGCGTCGTCCTCGACCTCCATGGCCGCCGAGGCGTCGGCGGCGGCGGGGCCGCCGCCGTTGGTGGGCTTCTCCGCCATGGCGTCCTCCCTGAAACGCAGAAGGCGAGAGACCGGATGGAACCGGTGCGCGGCAGCGACTGGTCAGCAAGACCAAGTTATCGAGGGAGGCCTGGCAGTCAGCAACGCCGCAGACGCGTTGCCGCAGTGGCGAGCTGCCGCAGACGCGGACGTGTCTGCGCACGCCGCGGCCACCGCTGCTTCCGCGCAATGCGCTTCGTTCGTTGCGCGTCGTACCTCGTTCGTGGTCGTGACGCGTCGCAGGGCCAGCAGACAGTTGCACCCTCTGTCAAGCCACGGCCACTGTCGGCCGCCGGACGTTGCTGCCCCGTGCGTGTGTGCGTGCGTGCGCGCTGTGACAATGTCCTCCGTCGTCGCCGTCGCCGACGCCGTCGCCGTCGCCGTCGCCGTCGCCGTCGCCGTCGCCGTCGTTCGAAGCCTCTGCGTCAGCAAGTGACGTGGTCGACGGTGCTCTTTCACTAGAATTTTGACGATCTCGAGGCCCCAACTCCTTAGCACGAGGTGGGGCCTTGATTACGTTCACACCTTCCGACAGTAATCCCAAGAAGTTTGTTGATACTAGTTCAAAGACACTGTAAGGACCGTTATTACTCGAAAGAGTTAAGCCTCTAATGGTAATAAATGACTATACAATAAGGGACCCCATTGTGCGTTCTATGGGAATGTGGCTGAGAGGACCTTGTTTGTGTGGGCGTGACAGCGGGAGTTGGCTGAGAAGAACTATAGACACAGCACCACAAGAAAGGGCGTTGGACTCGACGCCACTCCTTTTTTTCGCGCCAAAATCTTCTTGGACGCCGCCGCCTCCGGCCTTGCAACAGGCGCTCGTCGACGCGCCCTCAGTACCGAGGGCGCTTTCCTGGTTCACAAGGCCGCCCAGCAAGCCACGCGCCAGGGGCATCGCCTCAGCTGCTCACTGCGCACAATGGCGGCGCGGACAGCGGCCATCCTGGCCGCGCTCGTCGTCGCGCTCGTGCTCGCGGTAGGGCGTGGGGGGCGCTGCACCGGCGCAACGACCGCAGCAACGTGCCACTCACTGCCCCGCCCAGCCTGCCGCCGCTGGTGTACGCTCACTAGGTGCTCGGCCAGCCGGCGGCCGCGTACCAAATCTACTGCCGCTGCGAGTGCCGCGGCAACATCACGGTCTTGCATGTGAACAGCTGCCAGGACTGCCGGCTCAGCGGCGTGTGCACCGAGGTCGTGGGCCCGCTGTGCGAGGCCGCCGAAGGCGACTCCGAGTTCCTGACCGCCACCTGCATTGGTATGCGTCCCGTGCCTGCCATGAACGCTGTGCGGTCTCGTGCGCCACGCTCATCTCGCGCGCGGCTGGTTCGTTTCTTTCGACGGCGCGGCAGACAACGACGGCACGAAAGAGACGGTGCTGGTGACCATCTACATTGGCATCATCGTCCTGGCCGTCGTGCTGTACCCGTTCCAGAAGCACATCGAGCGCTTTTGGGATGTACGTCCCCATCGGCGCCGGCAGCGTTCGCGCGCGTCGGCACCGTGACTAATGCCAACGGCGAGTGCCCTCGCCCGGCGCTGCCGAGCTCGGCAGACCAAGGTGCAGACCACGGCACGAAGGATTTTCAACCTTTAGCGTGCGGACGCGTCGCCGCATGCTGCTGGAAGTGCCGCCCGACACTCGCCGCCGGCCGGCCGGATCGTCGTGCATGGCATCACTCAACGTGCCATGGTTTCTGTACACTAGCAAGGTGTGTGTCTGTACAGCGCGCCCGGCACCCATCCCATCCATGTCTACAGCTCTGCAGCTCTACAGCTCTGCAGCTCTACAGCTTTACAGCTCGGCTTCGGCGACGGCCATGCCGGCCGTCCACGCGCGCACGGCGGCCAGCGCGTCGGCGGTGCGCACCGGCGTGACCACCGCGCCCGGCCGGAAGGTGGGTGCCGCAGCGTCCCCGCCCATGGGCGTCGCGCGGCCGACGCGACCGGCGCGGTGCACATACTCGGTGGCGGAGCGCGGTAGGTCGTAGTGGTAGACGTGCGTCAGGCGCGGCAGGTCCAGGCCGCGCGAGCCCATGTCCGTGGCGAGGAGGATGTTGACCTTGCCCATGGCCAGCCGCGTCAGCGCGCGGCGGCGGTCGTCCTTGGTGCTGTCCGCGTGCAGCGCGCTCGCCCAGAGCCGGTGCTCGCGCAGGCTCTCCCGCAGCTTCGTGAGGCGGTCCCGGCTGCCGCAAAATACCAGCACGCCGTTGACGGGGCCCACGCCGCCGCTCACGTCCACCCCGGCGCTGGGGCCGGCACCGGCGGCGGGCCGCTGGCACGCCCGCGCGTACCACCGCCGAAAGAGTGCCGCGTCGGCCGCGTCGGCCGCGGCGCCGGCGGGCCGCAGCGCCTTGAGGATAATGTGCTGCAGCTGCGGCGGCAGGCCCTCCGTCGTGGCGCTGACGCGGCCCTGCTCCGCCAGCGTGTCCTGCCGGAGGAGGCCGTTGGCCAGGTCCACGACCTCGCGGGTCATCGTCGCCGACACCAGGACCAGCGAGCAGTCGGCGGGCCACGCCAGCCGCAGGGGCTCCGTCGCCACCGCCGCCGCGTGGGTGAGCGCCGCGGCGGCTTCGGGCGAGCCCGGCAGCGGTGCCAGGGCCGCGGCGGCGCCGAGCCCCGGCGGTCCGAGGGTCACCGCCCGCCGCTGGAGCAGCGGCCGCACGGCCGGCAGGAGCGCATGCTGCAGGCAAAAGTCGACCTCGTCCACCACGACGGTGCGCACCGCCTCGGGCGCGAACACGCCCGCGTGGAAGCACTCGGTGAGCGACTGCGGCGTGCCGACGAGCACCTGCGGCGGCGCTCGCTGCAGCTGCTTCTGCAGCTCCTTGGAGGGCAGCTGGCCGACGACCCGCGCAATAGTCGGCACGCCCTGCCGCACAAAGCCGCGCGCGACCTGCGTCACCTGGGTGGCCTGAGCGGGGCGTACCGAGCGGCGAATCGAAACCAGGGCCCGTGAGCGATCAGCGTCCGAGGCCTGGGCGGGCGCGGCGGTTCCATGCGGAAGTCCGAGCGGCCGTACCAGCTCGCGCGTCGGCGTGACGACGACGGCCTGCGTCCGCGGCTCCGCGAGGTCCAGCTTGTGCAGCAGGGGCAGCAGGTACGCCAGCGTCTTGCCGGTGCCTGCGCAGGACGCCGGGCCCAGCCGAGGCAGAACGTCGGCGGGCGGTCAGCTCCCAAGGGCGTGCCCGTCTGCCGCGGCGTACCCCCCGCGGGTGGGCCGGTCGACGCACCGGTGGGCGCCTGGACGAGGGCGTCGGTGGCCGGCACGAGCAGCCGCGGGATGATGCGGGCCTGGACCTCGGTGGGCGTGCGGAAGCCGTGGGCGGCGAGGGCCGTCACAAGGCGGCCGCTGAGGCCCAGCCGCGTGAAGCTGAGCGGCGGCGAGCCCGCCATGGTCGCCGCCCGCCGAGAGGGGTTGGCAGAATGACGTCATCCACCGCCTTTGCACGGCTGGCGCGCCGTCCTGCCGTCCCAGCGTCCCTGCCCCCGCATGGACCCCCGCACCGGCCGCCCGCCGCCCGCGGCCGCGGCGGCGGCCGGCGCGCCGGCAACCACGGCTGGCGCGGCACCGGCCGCCGCCAGTGCCAGGAGCCCGCGGACGGCGCGGCGAGCGTCCGGCGACGCGACCGCGGCGGCGGCCGCCGCGAGCAGCGGGCCCGTAGATCCGCGCCGCCGGCCCACGCCTGCGCGGCCCGCCGCGACTACGCCGACGCCCGACCCCGGACCGGCGCTGCCGCCGGCGCACGCGGTCCCGGTGAAACGCGAGGCGGCCGAGACGCCGCTCAGCGGCGGCGCCGGCGGCGGTGGGAACGGCGCCGCGGACGTGCAGGTCCGCGTGCCGGCCAAGCGGCCGCGGCCCGAGACGCCGGCCAAGCCGCCGCCGCTGCCGGACGCGCTGGTGGCCTTCCCGGACATGGTGCTGGCGTCGCTGGCGGCCGGCGACGTCCGGACGGCTGCGGCGGTGACTGCGTCCGCGTGGACGCACCTGGCGGCGACGGCACCGCCGCCCGCGTTCCTGTACGTCGGCTTCGCCGTGCTCGGCCGGCGCTCCCCGACCCTGTTTCGGGACGCCGCGCTGGTCGGCACGCTGCTCAGCGCGCTGTCGGGCGTCGATGTCGCCGCCAGCGGCGGTCGGCCCGCGCCGGCGCCGGCCGCCTGGCTGGCGGCCAACCTGCTGTGGGCGGCGTTCCGCGACATGCCGGCGTGGCCCGCCGAGTTTGCGCTGGCCTACGTGGACGACGCGGCCGGCGACCGCCGCTGGGTGGACCACCCCGAGTGCGCCGCCTGGGTGGACGCCCTCCTGACCGCCCTGCCCCACGGCGCGCGCCTCGACGAGGCCGGCCGCGTCGTGCCCATCGCCGTCACGCCCGACTCACCCGCGCGCTTCGCCCCCGCCGCCCAGCTGGCCGTCCGCCAGCGGCTCATCACGGCCGTCCAGGCGCTCGCGAGCGCCACGCCGGTCGCGCCGTTGCCCGGCAGCGGCGCGGGGGGCCTTGGCGCGGCCGCCGCGCCGGCGACGCAGGAGCGGCAGCTGCTCCGCCTCTTGCTGGCGGGCGCCGGCATCGAGGCCGTGCGCGAGGAGGCGGCCGCGCGGCTAGAGGGTTGGCTGGCCGCGACGTCGCCGCTGCAGCGCGAGGCGCGCGAGCTGCGAGCGCGCCTCGTGCAGCTAACGACGGGGTGGGCGCCCACCGACGCGGCCGTCGTGGCCGCCCTCGTCCGCGTGCGCCTGCGGACGAGCCCGCCGTCCGAGCTGGAGGAGCACCTGGGCGTCGTCGCGCAGCTGCTCGGCCGCCACGCCAAGTACGGCCCGCACGCGCTGTACACCGTGGTCACCGACGAGCTCGCCGCCATGGCAGCCGCGGGCTCCGCCGCCGCCACCGTCGGCGCGGCCCCCACGCCAACCGGCGCGGCGGGCAGCGCGGCGCGGCGACCGGTGCCGAACGCCACCGCCGTCCGCGTTCTGGCATCGCTGCTGGTGGCGCTGGCGGGCCAGCCGGGCGCGCCGCCCGCGGCGTACCTGCTCGGGCAGAGCCTGCGCAACGCCCTCCTGGCGCAGGCGGGGGCGCCGCTGGACGGCGTGGCCGCGCACGTGCAGGCACTGATGGAGCGCGTCGCGCGGCAGCTGCCCGGCCTGCGGTGGGCGCCGCTGGCGTCGGGCCTCTTCGAGCTGGCCGGTCCGGACGCGCTGGCCGCTATCGGAGCAGCGCCCACGGATGCGGGCCTGGTGCTGGAGCCGCTGGTGCAGGCGCTGGTGCCCGTGCTACGGCTGGCGGCGATTCAGGACGAGCCAGCTGCGGCTGCGGCGGCGGCCACTGACGGCGCGGCGCCGAGCGAGGCCGAGCGGCCCGATCCGCGCTGGACCAACTTGCGGACGATGCAGGACGCCGCGCTGGCGGGCCTTGCCCAGCTGGCGGCGGGCGCCCGCGAGGCCGCGCTGGGCGGCCTGCCCGTAGCGCCGAGCGCGTACGGCCCGCTCAAGCTGGAGGACGTGGCGTCGGCCTGCCGCCAGCTGCTGTTCCTCGAGCTCACCGCCGAGCCCACGCTCGTGCGGCCCGAGGGAAGCGCGACGGTGCCGCGCGAGCCGCCGCTGGCCGAGTATGCGCCCGTCGACGCCGCACTCCTCTTCCGCGTGCTGGACCTGCCGATGCCGCGCGACCGGCAGGTGGTGCTGCTGGAGGCGCTGGCGCGGCGCGCGTGCCTGCACCAGGCGTACGGGCACCTTGCTGCCGCGAGCGGGCGCCCTCGCCCGGCGGCCGGTCCGGCGGCGCCGCCGGGCCCTGGGCGCAGCCCGCTCGCCGCCGTGACGCCCGCCGAGGCGGCGGCGCTGGTGGGCGGCCTGCTGGAGCTCGCCCGGTACCGCCCGCCCGCGGGCCTGCCGCTGCCGCCGGACGCGCCCGAGAATCGCCGCTTCGCCGTCGCCAGCCTGTACTGGCGCGTGTGGCTGGCGCTGGTCGCGCTCGCGTGCCAGGCGCCCGCGACGCTTGGCGCGCTGCTGTGGCAGCGGTACCCCACGGCGCGCCAGCTGCTCGAGATGGTGATGACGCGCATATTCCAGTTCCCCGCCCTGCTGCCGCCCGAGGCGGCGGGCGGCGCCGCGGAGGTCCTGGCCGCGGAGGCCCAGCGCGCGCAGCAGGAGACGGAGGCCATCCTCGCGTTCGAGTGCCGCGTCGCCACGGCGCACGCCGGCAAGCCCGTCGAGGTCGACGAGGCGTCGTCGCTGTTTCTGGCGCCGGCCAACCGCCTCACCCTGTTCGACCCGCAGGGCCCCGCGCGCCCGCCGCCGGCCAATGTCCTCGCCGCGCTCGAGCGCGCGGCCGCGCAGTACCGCCTGCCGCAGGCGCTGTACCAGTGCCGCGACCCGCCGTACCTGGCCGACCTTGTGAAGCGGCGGCCGGCCGACGCCGCGAGCCCCGCGGCGGGCGCATGGCTTGGCCGGCTCGTCGCCACGGACCCGTCGCTGCTGGACATGCTGCCGGCCGCGCCGATCTACACGCTCGCGCTGGATGCCGCCGAAGCGCGCCAGGCCGCCGGCGGCGCCGTCACCAGCGCGGACGGCCTGATCGCCGCGCTGACGGCACGCTGCCAGCGCAGCCTGCACGCTGCCGCGGCGCTGCCGCCCTCGGCGGCGGCCGAGCTCCCGGACGAGGCCGACTGGCGCGACATGCTGAGCGCGCTCGCCCACCCGCAGCGGCCTCGCCGGGCGGCCGCGCACGCCGTGCTCAGCCTGGCCTGCAGCAGCCCGGGCACGGACCTGGGCGGCCGCGACGGGCCGGCGTGGCTGGCGCGCCTCGTGCCGCCGGCCTCGGCGGGGCGCGCCGCCGTGCCGCCGGCGTGGGTGCGGGTGTTGCACCCCGCGTTGGTGGCGGCGGCCGCGGTGGAGACGGACGCGCCAGTCCTGCAGGCGTACGTGCACGCGGCGGCGCGGCTCGACGCGGCGCCCCTCCTCGCCGACTTGGCCGCAGTGCTTGTGCTGCAGCGGCCGCTGGTGGCGCAGCACCTGCTGGAGGGCGGCAGCGACAGTGCGCAGTTTTGGGACGCCGCGGCTATCGCGCTCTGCGAGCGCCTCGCGCGGGCGCCTGCCGCGGCCGACGCGGCGGCCGCTGTGCTGGACACGCTGCCGGCCCTTCTGCGCCTGCTCGTGTGGACGCACCAGCGGCCGTGGGCGACAACGCCCGCGGCCGCCAGCCTGCGCAGCACCCTGACCGCCGGCCTGAGTGGCGCGGATGTGCTCGCAACGGCGCTGCGCATCCTTGCGGACCGGCAGCGCCACGGCGGCGCCGTGCCGCTGTCGCTGCTGCAGGACCTGCTGCGTTCGGGCGTCGCCGGCGTCGCCGGCGCGGGCCTGCTGGCGGCGGCGGCGCCGGTCGCACACCTGGTGCCGGCCGTGCTGGCCGACCGGGCGCTGTGGCTGCTGGACGCGGAGGCCCTCCAGGCCGCCTTGGCGATGCTGGGCGCCCTCGCCAACCGGATGGACGCGGGCGCCGTCGAACGGGCGCGCGCCGCGCTCGCCGCCGCCGGCGCCAGCGCGTCGTCGCTCGCGGCAGCCGCGCAGCATGCCACGGGCGCGCCCCTGCATCCCGACGTGGCGGCGCTCTTTACCAAACTGGCACCACAAGCGACGGAGGCGGAGCGCGCCATGGCGGTGGACCAAGCGCCGCCACGGACGGCTCGGCTGAGCCGTCGCGGCGCCCCGCGCACGGCGGCGGAGCCGGCAGCCCCAGCCACGGCGGCTGTCCGCTCGGCGTACCGCGACGCCCGCGGCCGCGCGCAAGCCGCTCCCCTGTCGGCGACCCGCGGCACCCTCACGTCGGCCCCGGCCGTGGACGCGGCGCAAAGCGGCGTCGCGGTGGTGGCCGCCGCGACGCAGGATCCTTCGGCGCTGGTGGTGCCCGAGGTGCCGGGCCTGGCACTCGACCTGGTCCACCGGACGGCGGCGTTCGCCGACTGCCCATCGCTGGACGCCATCCTCGGAACGTGCGCTAGCCCCGCGCGGGCCCGCGCCGTGCTCGCCGCGTGGCTAGCCGCGGCGCCGTGGGCCGAAGTGGATGCGTGGCTGGTCGACCGACTGGACGCTGCCGCCCGCGGGGCCCGCCCGACCGCGCCTGGCGTGGAGCTCGACGTGCTGACCGCGCTGCTGCGACACACGCGCGGCTGGGCGGCGACCGTCACCGCGGCCGACGACGTCCACCGCCCGCCGCGCCGCCCGCTCAGCGCGCAGATGCAGCCGCCCAAGGCACGCGCGACGCCATGGACATCGCTGGCGCCGCTGCACCGGCTGCACGCGGACGCGGCGTGCGCTGCGGCGTGGCTGGTTGACTGGATCCTCGCCGACGCCGTCACGGCGGGCGGCGCCACCCTGGACCGGCGACTGACGCTGCTCGCGTCGGTGACGGCGGGCGAGCGCGCCGTGGCTGCGGCGGTGACCGAACGGCTGGCGGCGCGGCTGCGGTGGGCGCTGGCTGCTCCTCCGCCGTCGGATGGTCCGGCCGCGACCGCCGCGGCGTCGTTGGCCTTGGCCTGGTGCGACATGGTGCCGTCCGCGCGGCGGTGGCTCCGCAGCCCGCTAGGCCTGGCCGTGCCCTGGCCGATCGCGGACGTGCAGCAGGTAAATGGCGGGCGGCAGCGTTCCCTGTGGGTTGACCAAGCGCGGGGAGTTGGAGCACTGACGGCCGGCGTGTTGATGGGTGGGGTCGCGGGGCGCGCTACCAGCCATCGGCAGCGGTGCACGTCTTGCTGCTGCGGCTGCTCACGGACGGCGCCGCCGGCAGTCCCGTCGGCGGGCGCGCGGCCTACCTGTGGTTGCGCCGGCTGGTGAGCCAAGATCCCCGAGTCTTTGTGCGGTGCGGACGCCTTCTTCCTGCCAAGCGCCCTCGCCAGTTCGTGCAGTAATGTGTCCGTTCGTTTGGCGTCACCTGAGCGGGGCGGGACGCAGCGCCTTGCCGACGGTGGCCGCACATTTGGACCACTGGGCCGACCTGCACGCCACCGAGCTCGTCGCCCGCGGGGCGCCGCAGAGCCTGTACTACCTGTGGGCTCTCGTGGACTGCGCCGTTGGCCGCAGCACCACCCAAACTGTGGCAGTGTCGGGCGTGACGGCGTTTCTCCGCGTTACGCTGGCCGTGTGGCACGCCCTCGCGCGCGGCGGTGTCGACGCGCCGGAGGTGTTCAAGCCCGCGCTGGCCCGCTTCGGCAGCGTCGCGACGGCGTTCCTGCTGGCGCACCCGTCGCAGCTGGCCGAGGCGGTGCCCGATCCCGCCGACGCCACCTGGCTCGCGTACGCCTCAGCGCCATGGCCTGCGTGAGAGCCCCCGCATCGTACTCACCGTCGCCGCACGCTTACCGTCTCTTATGTCGACTGGGACCCCCCAGCGACCTGCAACGGCTGTTTGCGGACGTGCCGGAGGTGGCCACGTTCGTGGCCGTCGTGACCGGCTCTGCCGATGCCGGCCGGTTGGGCTCCCATGCCCCCGCGGGCGCTCCGCGCGCGTGGGCCGCCCTGCCGCCGCAGGTCACCGCCGCTGCCGAGCACCTGCGCAGCCAACTGACCGCCATCCTTGCTGGCACGGCCGGCGACAACGGAGGTGGGTGTCGCCGAACCTGGGCAGGGCACGTGGACAGCGCGCCAAGGGCTCATCTCCGCGGTGGTGACGCGTCTCGCGGGTTGCTCCCCGCCAGTGCTGCCGATCTTGGCCGAGCTGCGCGAGGCGGCCGCGCACTTGCCCGCGGTGGCCACGCCGTTTGTGCCGCTGCTGGGCGCCCTCGCAGTGGCCGATGCGGCGTCCATTCTACAGGCCGACCGCCAGGTGGCCCTGGAGCTCGTGCACTTTGTCGCCACCCATGCGCCAGAGTATGTGTGCTGGAGCAGACACTATGGTGTTTTTTTTCCACGGGGGCCTACCAACCACCGCGCAGCGCCAGACGTTTGCTGATCATGGAAAAACGCAGGACGGCTGCAGAGGCGGTCGCCGCCCTGCGACGCGCTCTGGCCTCGGCAAACCCCGCCGCCCGTGCGGCCGCCCACGATGCCGCGCCGCTGTTCCTGCCGCTCGCATCGCAAGGTACGGCGTGAACGCCAACGCGGCGCTGTTAAGGGATTCGGAGCTCACCCCGTCGCACATTAGCACCAATGGCGGCGCCACGCAGACGATGCGCTGGCCATCCTGAAGGCCCTCTTTGCGGGCGGGGCCGGCGCCCATGGCGCGCTGCAGCGCGCCGTCGAGCAGCTGCAGAACGACGTGGCGGCGGCGCCCAAGCCGGCTCCGCCGCCGCCGAGCGAAGCGGCGCGCCCTGCCCCCGCCAAAGGCGGCAGCAAAGTGGCCCCCGCTGCCGACGCGGCAGCCTAGACGTGTACAGCGCGTGTAAAAAGTGTATGCGCACGTCGCCTTTGTACAGAAATCACGGCAACTCAAGCGAGTTTCTCTGTTACGACCGCGACCTGCTGCAGGGGTACACTCGGGCGCGGCACGCAAGCGAGCGCTCGTTCGTCAGCGCGTCCTTTCCCTTAGGTGAGCATGTATGGGCGCGCGTACTACGGCGTCTTTGCTCCGCCGGCGCGGCTGGCCTCGTCCAAGCTCGTCAGCGTCCCGCGGATCAGCCTGGTCGACGCCGCCTTCACCGCCGTTCGGCAGGCCCGCCGATTAGTCACCTCTATCCTACGCACGCGTTCACGCTGGCCTAGGCGGCGGCCGTACCGGTCGGCTTCGGTCTCGCGCGGCAGCACGGTGGCCTCCGGGCCCGCTCCCGGCGCGGGCGCGGGCGTCGGCGCGGCGGCGGGCCGGTCCAAGCCGAGGTTACTGCTCACGGAAGCCTTGCGGGCGGCGAGCGCGGCGGCTCCAAGGCCGGCCGGGATCGTTGCGCCCGTCGTCACCGGCGCGGTGGCGGCCTCGGCCGGCGCGCCGACGGCGGCGGCGGCGCTGGACGAGGGCCGCGGCGGCTCGCTGAGGCCGAGCAGACGGAGCTGCTGCTCCTGCGTGAGCTCCCAGGCGATCTTGGGCACCGGGGTGGCGCGTCCGTGGGTGTGGTTGGGCGGGAAGCGCTCTGCGACGTCGAGCCAGAGCGGGCGGGTGGGCGTGCCGCCCGTGCGGGCGAGGCCCTGCATCCGCCGGACCACGGAGCCGGCCATCGTGTCGTTGGCGGTTCGTCGGACGTGGTGACGCGTGGCGTTCCCTGTCGCAGCCTCTGGCAGTTGCGACGCTGGCGGGCGGGCAGGCGGCAGTGGGGGCCAGGCGGCGCCGCGTGGACGCGTCCCTGGGGCGCGGCGCCTCTCGTGGACAGCCGTCCTTCATTAACAGACGCGCACGTGATTCTGACGCCGCACATTTGGCGCGTCGCCCTTGGAAAACGCGCGTTCGGCGTCACGCGCGTGGCG